>JACCEE010723659.1_pt1 | contig 41074 bp, 44 predicted proteins | sample 7449931 | NCBI WGS metagenome assembly JACCEE01 (sample SAMN15323457, study PRJNA562643) | freshwater metagenome | isolation source: river surface water | place: USA:Blue River Watershed | collected 2017-08-19 | reverse complement strand
GCTCCTCACCCACCAAGGCGTTGATCAGTGTGGACTTGCCGGCGTTCGGGCGGCCCACAATCGCCACCCGTAATCCTTTTGTGGCGACCTCTTCTTCCAGCGACATCTCCTCTTCAGGCGGAGACGGCAACTGGCCAAGCACGTGGTCCATCAGATCGGAGATGCCATCGCCATGCGCCGATGAAATGCCCAGCGGATCGCCGAGGCCAAGCTCATAGAACTCGGCCGTGCGGCCTTCACGCGTGATGCCTTCGAGTTTGTTCACGGCCAAGCTAACCGGACGGCCTGACTTGCGTAACAGATCGGCAATCTGAAGGTCTTGTGGCGCCACACCGGTGCGGCCATCGACCACAAAGACCACCGCATCAGACTCTGCAATCGCCTGACGCGTCTGCTTGGCCATCTCGAAGGTGATGCCCTCTTTCACGACAGGCTCAAAGCCGCCGGTATCAACCACCAGGTAAGGCCGCGGGCCGACACGGCCCTCGCCGTAGTGACGATCCCGCGTGAGCCCCGGTAAATCGGCGACCAAGGCGTCTCGGGATCGCGTGAGCCGATTAAAGAGCGTTGACTTTCCTACATTGGGGCGCCCAACGAGGGCGACCACGGGTTTTGCACTCAACGATCAGCCTTCCGTGCGGATCAGCATCAGCTGGCCGCCTTGTGTCTGCACGACCAAGCCCGATCGCGTTGCACGCATTGCACCGCTGATGGTGCCGCCATCAAGGTTCACGCGCGCCATGATTTTTCCGCTGTCGCGATCCAATCCGTGCAAGACACCAAATCGATCACCGACCCACAAGGCACGGCCCGACACTACAGGCGACATCAGGTTACGCAGCTGAAATGTATCGATCGACCACGCGGTAGAACCATCGCGTCGCGACAATGCATGCAAACGTGACTGTTCATCCACCACAAACACAAACCGGCTGTCGGCAGCCAGAGGCGAGGCCACATTGAAATCGCGGCTCCAGAGCCGGCGGCCACTCTCCGCGCCAAAGCACGAGACCAGGGTCTGATACGACGAGACACAGACATCGGGGCCTTCCACCATGGCTGCGCCCAGCAGATCGACAATGCGCTCCACTTCATTGCTGCCGCGCGGCGTGGCCACCTGGGCTTCCCAACGCACCGCACCCGTAGTGGCGTTTAACCAGACCAGCCGGCCACCGGCCATGTTCACCAATACATCGGTGGGGCCAATCACTGCACTGGGCATATCTTCGGGCGACTGGGCCGCGACACGCAGGCCCGATTGGGCGTGCAGCACCAGCGGTGGCAACGTACGCTGAATCACCCAACGCCGCGTGCCAGTGGCAACATCCCATGCGCTGACACGGTTATCGGCCAGACGCACCACCACAGTCGAACCCGTAATGGCCGGAATCTCAAGGCCCACACCGCCCAAAGCGATTGTTCGGGCGACCTTTCCATCGGCAGCAATCAACACCAATTCATTTTTAGTCGTGATGACGGCCGCCATGCCGACACTGGCACCACTGCCAACCGCCACACCCGCAACAATCGGAGTGCCAACATCCACACGCCAGACCAGCTTGCCATCGGACAGCTGAACGCGGGTAACGCTGCCGGTGCTTGAGGCCGCCGTGACATGGTCACCACTGACGGCCGGGGAGAACTGCCCCACACCGGTCTCGACCGTTAACGCCCGGCCAACATCGGCCTTCCAGGCCACGGTGGCCGGCAACACCGGGGTAAACGCAGTGAGGCCTGCCGGCTGCGGCTTTTTAGTGCCGCCACAGCCCGCGACTGCCAATGTGACCAGCAGCGCTGCAAGTAGCGCGGTGCGATGCAGACCGGTGTTCATGGCTTTGATCCTCCAAAGGAATCGACGGTTTGTAGTTTGCGCAGCACCAGCTCACGACTCGGCGACTGGGGGCCGAGTTCATCAGCCGCTGTTTTCCAGGCAGCACGGGCCTCTTCTTTGTTGCCCAGGGCTGCATGCACATCCCCACGACGGTCGTTCACCAGGCCACTGAATTCTTTTGGCGGTTTACCCGCGAGTACCTCAAGCGCAGCCTTGGCATTGTTTTCATCAAGCATCACGCCGGCCAAACGAATCTTGGCGATCCACGCGAAGTCATCTTGCGAATGTTTGGCGACGCGCTCCAACACACCACGCGCCTCGGCCAGCTGACCACCGGCCACCAGGACCTTGGCCATCTGCAGCCCGCCAAGTGCCGCCTGTGTAGAACTGCTGTAGTCGTCGGCCAACGCCTTGTATGCCGCACGGGCCTTATCCACATTCTGCTCACCGATTGCGTTTTCCATGGCGGTGAGCGCATCGGTCGCGGCATTGGCCTGTCGGTTTTGCCAGAACGTCCAGCCATTGAATCCGACGGCGGCAACCAGCACCACCACCAGAGCCGGCACGATCCATTTTTTGTTGTCCTGCCAAAAGCCTTTGATGGCATCGAGCTGCTCTTGTTGCTCTAAATCTTCACGCATTGCACTTCTCTTTCAAAAAAATCGGTAAATCGCCGATCGGAACCAGTTCTTGCGTGGCTGCGGTCTGTGCGCGCAGCGGCTTCACCGATGCCTTGCCCTGGGCCCGCTCATCATCGCCCAACAAGATCGCGTACGCTGCGCCGCTCTGATCGGCTTTTTTCATCTGCGACTTCAGGCTGCCCTCACCGCAATGCATCTGCACCGCAAGACCAGCAGATCGGCACTGCTCGGCCACCTGCAATGCAACCGCCTGCGAGCCCTCGCCCCAATGGACCAGATATACATCCAGACCCGAGGGCACATCCGGTGGTGCAACTTCTTTTAGTAATTCCACCAGCCGCTCCACACCGATCGCGAAACCGCAGGCCGGTGCGGGCTTGCCACCCATCTGCTCGACCAGGGTGTCGTAACGGCCACCACCGCAGACCGTACCCTGGGCACCGAGTTTGTCAGTGACCCACTCAAACACCGTCAAGTTGTAGTAATCCAGACCCCGAACCAGACGCGGGTTCACCGTGTAGGCCACACCATGGGCATCGAGCACTGCACAGACCGCATCAAAATGTGCGCGCGACTGCTGCCCAAGAAAATCGGAAAGCAGCGGCGCCGACGCCACCACATCGCGCATTGCCGGATTCTTCGAGTCGAGAATGCGCAAGGGATTGGTGTGCAGACGACGCTGCGCATCGGCATCAAGCACTGCCGCATGGGCTTCAAAATGGTTGATCAAGGCCTGACGATGGGCAAGCCGCTCTTCTTTTTCGCCAAGAGAATTGATCTCGAGACGCGGGGCATTCTCGCCCTGCAGGCCCAACACCTGCCAAAGCCGCGCAATCATCAGCAGCTGCTCGGCATCGATATCAGGCCCAGGGAGCCCAAGGGCCTCGATCCCGAATTGGTGAAACTGCCGGTAACGGCCCCGCTGAGGCCGCTCGTGGCGAAACATGGGACCGACATACCAGAGCCGTTTGGGCCCGTCGTACAAAAGGTTATGTTCAATTGCGGAGCGCACCACCGCGGCCGTATTCTCTGGGCGTAGTGTCAGCTGCTCACCGTTTAAGGCATCGGTGAAGGTGTACATCTCTTTTTCAACGATGTCGGTCACCTCGCCAATGCCGCGCACAAATAATGCAGTCGGCTCAAGAATCGGCGTGCGAATCGCACGGTAGCCGTACTGACGAAACACCTTCGCCACCCGGGCCTCGACCCACTCCCAAAGCGGTGACTGATCCGGCAGCAGATCGTTCATGCCTTTTACGCCGGCAAGTTTTTCAGAAGCTCCCACGCAGACTCACAGTGATGATTGAATAAAAATGAAAGAAGCTCAGGAGCGTGATGCGCCAAAGCGCTGCTGAACATAGTTCGACACGATGAGCTGAAACTCTTCGGCAATCCGATCGCCCTTCAGCGTGACATTGCGCTCACCGTCGATAAAGACCGGTGCCACCGGCTGTTCGCCCGTTCCCGGAAGGCTGATTCCGATATCGGCATGCTTGCTCTCGCCGGGGCCGTTGACGACACAGCCCATCACGGCCACCGTCATGTTCTCGACACCCGGGTATTGGGTCTTCCAGCCCACCATCTGCTCGCGCAGATAGGCCTGGATCTTTGCGGCGAGCTCTTGAAAGAACGTTGATGTGGTGCGGCCACAGCCAGGGCAGGCCACCACCATCGGCGCAAACGCCCGTAGGCCCATCGATTGCAGCATCTCCTGCGCAACGATCACTTCCTGGCGACGATCGCCATTGGGCTCGGGTGTAAGCGAGACACGAATGGTGTCGCCGATGCCCTCTTGCAGCAGCACTGCCATCGCCGCCGTCGAGGCCACAATTCCCTTACTTCCCATGCCCGCCTCGGTGAGGCCAAGATGCAGGGGATAGTCGCAACGCCTGGCCAACTCGCGGTAGACCGAGATCAGATCCTGAACGCTGCTGACTTTTGCAGATAAGGTGATGCGGTCGCCCGGCATGCCCCAACGCTCGGCCTGCTGGGCGCTCTCAATGGCCGAGGTCACCAAGGCCTCACGCATGACCGACTGGGCATCCCACGGATCAGCGCGTTTGCTGTTGTCATCCATCAGGCGTGCCAACAACTCTTGATCCAGGCTTCCCCAATTCACGCCGATACGCACCGGCTTGTCGTACTTGCAGGCTGCCTCGATCATCGCGCCAAACTGGTTGTCACGCTTTGCGCCCTTGCCCACATTGCCCGGATTGATTCGATATTTCGAGAGGGCCTGCGCACACTCCGGATACTCGGAGAGCAGCTTGTGGCCATTGAAATGGAAGTCGCCGATCAAGGGCACACTGCAATTCATGCGGTCCAGCTGTTCACGTATCGCAGCCACCTCGCGCGCAGCCTCCGGCGAATTCACCGTAATACGCACCAGCTCAGAGCCGGCCTGGGCCAGGCCCTGAACTTGAATCGCCGTGCCGATCGCATCGGCCGTGTCGGTATTGGTCATCGACTGCACCACGACCGGGGCCCCACCGCCCACCGTCACGGCATTCGAACCCCAGCGGACCACCACGGCACGCGATGCACGGCGAGCCGCCGGCCCGCACGAGAACGGCATGTCGGTGCAGGGAGGCAGTGACGGATCAGTAGCGTTCATAAGTGGGTTTCAACGGTTCGAGTCTGTTCAATGCACTGGCGTATGGTCAATGGTCAGGACTTCAATCGCGATGTAATGCGGGTGCGGTCCTGAATATCACCTGCCAACTGCCCGCAGGCGGCATCGATGTCATCACCTCGTGTTTTACGAATCGTGGTGACAAAGCCCTCCTGCGTCAAGAGATCCGCAAAGGCACGCGTCTTGGGCCAAGGCGACTTCTTGTAGCCGGAGTTCGGAAAGGGGTTAAACGGGATCAGATTAAATTTGCACGAGATCTCTTCGGTCTTGACCAGACGCACCAGCTGACGGGCCTGCTCAAGGCTGTCGTTGACGCCATCTAACATCACATACTCAAACGTAATGAAGTCACGCGGTGCCGGCTCCAGGTAGCGACGAATCGATGCCATCAGATCCTTCAACGGGTATTTCTTATTGAGCGGCACCAGCACATCGCGCAGCGCATCGGTGGGCGCATGAAGCGATACAGCGAGTGCTACAGGGCAATCTCGGGCAAGGCGATCCATCATGGGTACCACACCGGATGTCGACACGGTGACTTTGCGGCGCGACAGGCCATAGGCATCGTCGTCGAGCATCAGCTGCAGCGCCGGGACCAGCTGATCGTAGTTCAGCAGCGGCTCGCCCATGCCCATCATGACCACATTGGTGACCGGCTGATCCAGCTCGTGCCGTGCCCACCACAGCTGGCCCACGATTTCGGCCGTGGTCAGATTACGGTTAAAGCCTTGACGGCCGGTTGAACAAAAGGGGCATGCCACCGTGCAGCCCGCCTGCGACGACACACACAGTGTGCCGCGGTCGGTCTCGGGAATGAACACGGTCTCGATCGCATTGCCGTTGCCCACATCGAATAACCATTTGCGGGTGCCATCGGCGGAAAGGTGGTCTTGGATGACAGGGGGCAATGCGATCAACGCATCCGTGGCCAGCCCAGCGCGAAAGTCTTTGGCGAGATCCGTCATCTCGGCAAAGTCTGACGCGCCACGCTGATGCACCCACTTCAATAACTGGCGTGCGCGAAACGGTTTTTCACCGCGTGCCACACACCAGTCCGTCAACGCTTGGGGCGAAAGACTAAGAAGATTCATTGCCCCACCGTTGGAGTAGAACTGTTATCGGCTGTAAATCGCCAGCGCCGGGAAGAAAAAGGCGATTTCCTGGCGGGCAGTGTCGGGGCCATCGGACCCGTGCACCGCATTGGCATCGATGCTGTCGGCGAAGTCAGCGCGAATGGTTCCTGGCGCAGCTTTCTTCGGATCGGTGGCACCCATCAGATCGCGGTTCTTCACGATGGCGTTTTCGCCTTCCAACACCTGCACCATGACCGGGCCAGAGATCATGAAGTCAACCAGATCTTTAAAGAAGGGACGCTCACGGTGCACGCCGTAAAACGCTTCGGCTTCTGCACGCGACAGGTGGATCATTCGGGAGGCCACAATCTTCAGGCCGCCTTTTTCAAAGCGAGAATAAATTTCGCCGATCACGTTCTTGGCAACCGCGTCGGGCTTGATGATGGAGAGGGTGCGTTCAATGGCCATGTTCTGAATTCCAGGGTTGAGGATAGGGTTTTTCGGGGTTCCGGGGCGGGATCAGCCCCCACCGTGGTGCGGGGACGCCTGGCTGGAACCTTTTCCTACTTGAATTGTCAAGTAAACCTGCGATTATACGTGCTGGTCACCGCCCGGAAGGCATCCTGCCTACGGGATCTTGGCCAGAGTTTTTAAGGAGATTGAACAGATGGTTCCTAGCTTTGGTAACAGTACTTCATTGCCGCGTGCCGAGTCCCAAGGGCTACGCAATCGGGTGCTGCGCAACACGTATTGGCTCCTGGCAGCGTCCATGGTGCCCACCGTGTTGGGAGCCTGGGTGGGTATGCAGTTCGGTTTCTCGTGGTTCGCCCAGAACCCGTTCATTGGCGCCCTGCTGTTCCTGGGCATCGCCTTTGGCTTCTTCTACGCGATTGAGCGCACCAAGCACAGCGTGGTCGGCGTTTACCTGCTTCTGGGCTTCACATTCTTTATGGGCCTGATGCTGTCGCGCCTGATCGGTGTTGCCGTGGGCTTTTCCAATGGCGGCCAGCTGATCGGGGTGGCCGGTGCTGGAACGGCTGCTGTGTTTTTTGGCATGGCCAGCATCGCCAGCACGACCAAGCGCGACCTGTCGAACATGGGCAAGTTTCTGACCATCGGCGTGATCCTGCTGATCGTGGCGTCGTTGGCCAACATCTGGCTGCAGATGCCCGCGCTGATGCTCACGATCTCGACCCTGGCCGTGGGTATCTTTTCGCTGTTCCTGCTCTATGACCTGAAGCGGATCATGGATGGCGGCGAGACCAACTACATCTCGGCCACGTTGGCGGTCTACCTGAGTGTCTACAACATCTTCAGCAATCTGTTGGTGCTGCTGATGTCGCTCTTCGGTAATCGCGAATAAGGGCTTCCCCGCTCGTGTGCATCGAATGCACACGAATTTAAAACCCCGGCATGCCGGGGTTTTTTATTGCCCGTGGGTCACGGGCTCCGAATCGGGCTCGAAGACTGCGATCGATTCCACGTGGGCCGTGTTCGGAAACATATTGATGATGCCGGCCTTGCACAGACGCCACCCGCCCTCGTGCACGAGAATCGCCGCATCGCGCGCCAGCGTGGCAGGATTGCACGACACATACACCAGTCGCTTAGGGCGTTGCGCAGTCTGGGCAAATGCCTGGCACAGGGCCTGCGCGCCTTCGCGCGGCGGATCAAGCAAAACACGGTCAAAGGTGCCCAGCGATTCGAGCCAGGCCCGATCGATCTCGAAAAGATTCTGAACAGCAAACCGCACGCGATCGGCCATGCCATGCAAGGCTGCATTGGCCTGCGCGCGATCGGTCAGCGCCGTGGATCCCTCCACCCCGATCACATGAGCAGCACGCCGCGCCAAGGCAAGGGTGAAGTTGCCAAGGCCACAGAAAAAATCCGCCACACGATCCGATGGCTCTGGTGCCAACAAGGTAAGCGCGCGATGCACCATCGCTCGATTGATCGCAGGATTCACCTGCGTGAAATCCACCGGAGAAAACGGCATGCGCAGATCGAATTCCGGCAGGAAATATTCCAAGGCCGGCGCAGGCACGGGATAAAACAATGCCGCCGTGGATGGGCCGCCCGGTTGCAGCCAAAACTGCACCGACCACTGATCCGCAAAGGCTTTTAAGGCCTGCTCATCACCCGGCGTCAGTGGCTCAAGAATGCGCAGCACCCAGACCACGACGGGTTCGCCGCCATACGGAGCGGATTCACCCACCGCCAACTCGACCTGTGGAACGCGCTGGGCAATGGAGAGCCCCGCGAGAAGGGCCTTCATGGCGGGCAACATCCGCGAGACCTGAGGCGGCAGGTTCTCGCAGGCATCCATCACCGCGACATAACTGCTCTTGCGTTCATGAAAGCCCAGTAACATGCCGCCCTTTTTCTCCACCCAACGGGCCGTCAGCCGGGCCCGCGTGCGGTAGCCCCAACTCGGACCATCCAAAGGCGGCAGCATCTGCTCGGGCTTGAGTTTGGCAAGGTGCCAGAGATTGTCTTCGAGCACACGCTGTTTGATCGCCAACTGCGCGGAGGCCTCGATGTGCTGCATCGCGCATCCACCGCACACACCATAGGCCGCACACTTCGGTGCCACACGTTGCGAACTGCTTTTCTTCCAAGCCACGGCACGGCCCTTGGCATAACTGGGTTTGTCGCGCGCAATTTCGATATCCACCACTTCGCCAAGCAAGGCGTCTTCGACAAACACCACCTTCCCGTCGTGGCGGGCCAGGCCCTGTGCATCGAGATCTACGGATTCGATGGTGAGATCGGTCAGCCGTTTGGGTGCAGACTTCATGAAACGATGGGGCGCAGAATAGTGGCAGCTACGACAGATCGCTCAGTGCAGGGGCTGCGTCCAGAAACGCACGCCAATGCGCACCCGCCAAGGGCACGCCCTCCTGCCCGATCATGGACGAGAGTGCATCGCGCACCACCGCAAGCTCTTCACGGTAGTGGGCCTCGCTCCATTCGCCACGAATCATGCGAAACCGGCAAAATAGAAGATAGGTGTTGACGACATCCGTCTCGCAATAGGCCCGTACCGCCTCGCCTCGGCCTTCGAGAAATGATGACCAGACTTTGCTGCCATCCTCTCCTAGTTTGCCTGCAAAGCCGCATAGCCGCGCCAGATTATCCAGCGGCGCGAAAGCACGGTTTTGATAGCCCGAAAGCACATCCATCAGATCGGTATGACGGGCGTGATAGCGCGCGATGTAGTTATTCCATTTAAAGTCGCGATCGTCTTCGCCCTGATCCCAATAGCGTGGCGCGCTCACTCCATGCATCAGTGCGCGATGATGCAGCACGGGCAGATCAAATCCACCGCCGTTCCAACTCACCAGCTGCGGCGTGTGCTTCTCAATGATTTTAAAAAACGAACGCAGCCGTGCAGCCTCCTCGGCATCGCTCGCCCCGTGTTGATCGCCTAGGCATCGCACACGAAAGCCTTCCTGATCACGAAACGCACAGCCGATAACCCAGACACGCTGCAGATAATGAGGAAGAAAATCGCTGCCGTGGGAAGCCTGGCGCGCTGCCTGCACCTCGGCCACGCCTTGCGCATCGTCGAGCGATGGGTCAAACAGGCCAAGCCGGCGCAGGCCACTGGCATCTGGAATGGTCTCCAGATCAAAACAGAGGATCGGGGTCATGGCCCCGATTATCGCTGAGCCAGAAACTTCAGCGGATCAACGGGCTTGCCGGAGCGGCGCACCTCAAAGTGCAGCTTGGGAACCTCTGAATCGGTTTTGCCGAGTTCAGCGATTTTTTGTCCTCGCTTCACGATCTGGCCTTCGTTCACCAGAATTGATTTGTTATGGGCATAGGCCGTTAGAAAATCACCCTCGTGCTTCACGATCACGAGATTGCCGTAACCGCGCAGACCATTTCCGCTGTAGACCACACGGCCATCGCCGGCCGCAAGAATGGGGTCGCCCTCCACGCCCGAGATCGCAATGCCTTTGTAGCCGGGATCGGCAAACGATGTAATCACCTGGCCTTTGCTGGGCCATGACAACACGATGCCATCAGCCAAAGGCTTTGCAGTGCTCGCAGCCTCGGCATTTGCGGGTACCGGTGCAGACGCGCCACTGCCGGTTGGCGCAGGTGTGGCGGCTGCCGACGGAGCGCCCGAAGCACTCGATTTCGCGGGCGCCGCAGGCGTCACCGTGCCCTTGGCAGAGGCAAGCGGCCCACCGCCCAAGGGGCGGATTTCGGTGGCCGCCGGTTTTGGTTCCGACGACGACGGCATCGGGGCTGCGGTGGTCCTTTGTGTGGCAGGCGGCCGAATACGCACCAGCTGATCCACCTCAATCAGGTTTGGATTGTCGATCTGATTCCATGCGGCAAGGTCACGCCAGGCCACGCCATGATCCAGAGAGATGCCGATCAAGGTATCGCCGCGACGCACCCGATAAAAGCCATCGGGCGCAGGCGGCAAAGTGTCTCGGGCGGCAGGCGCAGTGGCAGCAGCCGACGACTTGGCGGGCGCCTTCGAGATCTTGCGGCTCTCCACGGGGGCCGGCACGCGCGATGGGGCACAGCCCATCAGCACGGCAGCGATCATGGCACCGATCCCAAGCGAGACCCATGAACCTTGCACGGTCATTCTGTTCCTCTTAACACTGGCACGTAGCGCACCATATCAAAAAGATGCGTCACAAATTCTTGTTCGCTTACACGTTGCACGGCCATCAGACGCTGCTCGGGCTCACCGACAGGCGCCACCAAAACACCGCCCACCGCAAGCTGCCCCTGCAATTCCGGTGCAAGACTTGGCATGCCGGCAGAACACAAAATGACATCAAAGGGTGCGTAAGGCAGCCCAGCCACCAATCCATCACCGTACAACAACCGGAGGTTGGAGCGTCGAATAGACTTTAAGTTCTGCCGGGCCAGATCAGCAAGCGCCTTGATGCGCTCGATCGACCAGACCTGGTCAAAGCAGTAGGCCATGACCGCGGCCTGATAGCCGCATCCGCCGCCGACTTCCAGTGCTTTCAGTGGACGGGGCGGTCCTGCGACATGGGCCAATGCGATCTCAATCACGCGGGCCACGACAAATGGCTGAGAGATCGTTTGCTGATGGCCAATCGGCAATGCGGTGTCCTCGTAAGCGCGGCTCGCCAGCGCCTCATCGACAAACCGATGGCGCGGCACGTGACGGATCGCATCCAGCACCCGAGGGTTTCGAATGCCTTGCTGCATCAGCCGCTCAACCATGCGCGCACGTGTGCGTTCACTGGATAGACCGACATGCGGCTGCGCAGACAAAGGCTTTGACGGCCGCGGAGGGCTCGGTACAACAGCCTTCTGAGATGAGGCGCTCGACGAAGATCCACCGCCCCATCGCGGCACCAACGATGGCGCCTTGACCTCGGTCGTTTTTGTCGCAATGTGCAGACCGGGCTGCGTGGGCTTGAGGGGCCCAATCGGCTTTTTCACATCTTTGCCAGCCACTGCCCTACTTCCCCAATCGCCTCCGGATCTCCAAGATCCACATGCAGTGGCGTGATCGACACCTTCGACTGGTTCAATGCATTGAAATCGGTCCCGGGCCCAGCCTCACGCTGACCTCCGGGCGGTCCGACCCAATACACGGTCTCACCACGTGGCGAGACTGCTTTTTCGACGGGCTGGGCCACATGCCGCCGCCCGAGCCGAGTCAGCTCATAGCCCTGTATGTCGCCCACTGGAATGGCCGGAATGTTCACATTCAGCAAACGGGGTTTAGCAAAGGGCTGCGAGACCACATGCGAGACCACCCGATTGGCCACATCCACCGCCGTATCGAGATGATCAAAACTTCGGCTGGCGAGTGAAAACGCGATCGATGGAATACCAAGCAAAAAACCTTCCATTGCTGCAGCCACCGTTCCGGAATACAGCGTGTCTTCAGCCAGGTTTGCAGAGTTATTGATACCTGAGACCACCAAGTCGGGCCGATAGCCAAGAAACCCCGTCACCGCCACATGCACACAATCGGTGGGCGTGCCATTGACGTAGTGAAAACCGTTGGATGATCGGCGCACATACAGCGGACGATCCAGCGTAAGTGAATTCGATGCGCCACTGCGGTCAGCCTCGGGGGCAACGACCACCACCTGGCCAAATGCCGACATGGCCTGGGCCAATGCAGCAATGCCCGGCGAAAAATAGCCGTCGTCGTTTGAGACCAGAATACGCATTACGAGGGCTGGCCTTTCTGCGCCTCGTCTTGTTCGGGCCAATCGCGGATATAGGCTTTCAGCATTTTGTTCTCAAAGCTCTGCATCTCCAACACCGCCCTAGCGACATCGTGAAACGACACCACGCCCAACAACACCGTGCCATCCATCACCGGCAGGTAGCGCTCATGGGAATCTACCATCAGCTTGCGCAGGGTATCGACATCCATATCGGGGGAGGCCACCGTGGGCGTGGGATTCATGACTTCTGAAATCGTGAATGAGGATACCGGCGGGGTGGGCCCCGAACGATTCTCCGCCTGGCGCTTGGCCAGAACACGGATCACCTCGCGAAACGTCAACATGCCGGCAAGTTTGCCTTTTGACATCACTACGATTGATCCAATGTCATGCTCAGCCATGATCATCACGGCATTTGCAAGCGAATCTTCAGGGGACATGGTGTACAAGGTCTTTCCCTTGACCTCCAAAATCTTGCTCACCTTCATGGTTGGCCTCCCGCGTGTTTGTGACGAAGGGAAATCCTAGCACTCGTTGAGCGCCATTCCGGCAGGATGGACGTCAGCACCGCACAGGCCAGAAAGACCCACCAGCTCAGATAGGTCCAGATGAGCAAGGCAGGAATCGCAGCCAACGGGCCATAGACCTGCTGATACGTGGGCACTGCCGCGAAATAACCCACGAACAAGATACGGCCAACTTCGGTCAGTACGGCCCCCACCAGACCACCCCAGAAGGCATCCCGCCACCGCACGGGCACATTGGGTATCCATCGGTAGCAGACGGCAAATGCGCACATCACCATCACCAGATTCACCAGGTCCCACCACTCCAACCCCCACAGCCCCGAGCCCATGGCCCGCTTGCCACCTGCCAAAAAAATGGCCAATGCTGCACCACCGCCCATAAACAAGGGGCCAATCACTAACGCCGCCCAATAGACCGAAAGACGGTGCAACAACGGGCGCGGCGTTTCGACACGCCAAATGAGATTTAACGTGCGGTCCAAGGTCAGCATCATGAATGTGGCCGTGACCACCAGAAAGCTGATGCCCACCAGCGACAAGGTTCTGGCTTTGTTGACGAACTGATTTAAGTAGCGGTAGATCGTGGTGGCAAATCCTTCAGGTAAAAGGTTTTGCACCATCAACAGCTGCACGGCCTCAAGCAGACGCCCGAAGATCGGGAACGAGGCCAGAGTCGCCAACACAACGGTAAGCAGCGGCACCAACGCCAACAACGAGATAAAACTAAGCGATGCAGCACTCTGACCCAGTCGCAGATCTCGCTCCCGCTGGGCCATGGCCTTGGCCAGTGCGGCAAGGTTTAATTTGAGAAGCTGCGTCATGCCTCTATGATAAATGGCTTAACCACGCGGGTTTTCTACGAAGAATTGGAGTCGACATGCCCCCTGTTGAAGTTTTGGTGGTGTATTACAGCCGTTACGGCGGCACACGGCGCCTGGCTGACGCAGTCTGCGACGGTATTCATCAAGTGGCGGGATGCACGGCACGCCTGCGCACCGTACCGCCGGTATCGGCGGTCTGCGAGGCCACCGAACCGGCCATCCCCACCGACGGGCCGCCCTATGCAGAACCCAAAGACCTGGACGAATGCGATGGACTGGTCATCGGCTCCCCGACACGATTCGGCAACATGGCCGCACCACTGAAATACTTTATTGATCAGTCGCTGGGCCAGTGGTTATCAGGCGCCTTGATTGGAAAACCAGGAGCGGCCTTTACCAGCACGGGTAGCCTGCACGGTGGGCAAGAGGCGACCCTGCTTTCCATGATGCTTCCACTGCTTCACCATGGCATGGTCTTGGTTGGCATTCCCTATTCCGAAACCGACCTGCTCACCACAACATCCGGTGGAACCCCGTATGGCGCCTCTCACCTGGCAGGCCGAGACAGCACCAAACCGGTGACCGATGAAGAGATTCGGATCGCGCGCGCGCTTGGTCGACGCATGGCCACAATTGCACAGAAATTAAAATCCGAATAATTCGCATCACATCACCAGACGCACATCTCACCATGGCCGATCCACACCCAATGCCGCAAGCGCCCATCAGCGTGCCCCGTCCCTGGCCAAACCTGGCAGCAGGTTTTACCGTGGCATTGATCGTCATGGGATTAGCCTGGGAATTAGTGATCGATCCCATTCGGCCGGGAGGATCCTGGCTTGCACTGAAAGTGGTACCGCTTTTGTTCGGCATCAAAGGGATGGTCAACGGGCGCCTGTACACCTTTAAATGGATGTCACTCTTGATCTGGGTCTATGTAGGCGAAGCCTTGGTGCGCATCGTGGGCATGACCCCCATGGAGCGCACGCTTGCCTGGATAAGCCTGGTGTTGTCGGTGGGGGCGGCGCTTGCGATTCTGTTGGGTGCGCGGGCCTGCATCAGGCAGCAGCGCGATCGTGCATCAGCTGCTGATACAGCGCCATAGGCCCAAGACGGCCCTCGCAGATTTCTCGCCGCCACACCCGGGCCCCCGGCTGGCCGTGAAACAAGCCATGCCAATGCCGCGTCATGTGGCGAGCCGCTACGCCATGCGCCGTCTGCGTCTCAAAATAGCGCTGCAATGCAGGCAGTATGTCGGCACGCAGCTGTGGCAAACGAGCATCGCCTTGGAGCATGAGAGCCTCTTCAATATCGTGCAAAACCCATGGGTCGTGATACGCAGCGCGGCCAAGCATCACACCATCCACGGCCGGCAAATCGCCCTGGGGGCGAAGAAACTCGGCGGCCTGCGCTACCGAAACAATCCCACCATTGGCCACGATGGTGGCGGCAGGAAAGTCTTGCTTTAACTGCCGAACTATCTCTGGCCGAAGCGGCGGAACCTCACGATTTTCTTTTGGGCTCAAGCCTTTGAGAATGGCCGAGCGTGCATGGACGATAAACACTCGACAGCCGGCATCAACTAAGGTGCCGACAAAATCCCGCACAAAGCCATAGTGGTCTTGATCGTCCACACCGATGCGATGCTTCACGGTCACCGGAACGGTGACCGCATCCTGCATGGCCTTCACCGCATCGGCAACAAGGTGCGGCTCCCGCATCAGGCATGCGCCAAAGGCGCCCTTCTGTACACGCTCACTCGGGCAGCCGCAGTTCAGATTGATTTCATCGTAACCCCACTGGGCCGCGATACGTGCCGCCTTGGCGAGATCATCGGGCTCACTACCACCGAGCTGCAATGCCACGGGATGCTCGCAGGCATCAAAGTCAAGTAAACGCCGAAGATCGCCGTGCAGGATCGCACCGGTAGTGATCATCTCGGTGTATAGCAAAGCCGATGGCGCAATCTGACGAAGAAAAAATCGGCAGTGCCGATCTGTCCAATCCATCATGGGCGCCACGCACAGCCGATGGACAACAGGGGTCGGACTTGCCAGCATGCGTTGGGTTTAGAAAGCGAAGGGTAGCGCCCAGCACAGCGCTAGGCGCACAACAAGGCATCCACGTGATGGCCCACCGATCGTGCGAGGGCCTCCACACAGTACCCGCCTTCCAGAGACGATACCAGACGACCGCCACAAGTCTTGGCCGCGACCTTAACCAGCTGCTCCGAGATCCAGGCGTAGTCCTGGTCAGTCCAACGCAGATGGCTCATGTCATCTTCGCGATGGGCATCAAATCCTGCCGACACGAGAATCAACTCAGGGGCAAACCGTTCCAGCGCCGGAATCCAATGCTCGATGACTGCCTCACGCATGGCCATGCCATCACTGTATGCCTGAAGCGGCACATTCAGCATATTGCTTCCCAAGGGGATATCACCGGAGAACGGATAGATGGATTGCTCGAATGTGGAGACCATTAAGACACGCGCATCATTGGCGAAAATTTCTTCGGTGCCGTTACCGTGATGGACATCAAAGTCAACAATGGCCACACGCTTTAGCCCATGCACCTCTAAGGCATGGGCAGCCGCGACCGCGATATTGTTGAAAAAACAAAAGCCCATGACCGCCCCGCGCTCTGCGTGATGGCCTGGAGGCCGCACAGCACAAAAGGCATTACGTGCCTCGCCAGCAAGGACTGCATCCACAGCCTGAATCACTGCGCCGCAGGCCAAGTACGCCGCATGAAGCGTGTGCGGGTTCATCGACGTGTCGGGATCAAGGCCGTGATACGGGCGATCCTTCGGCACCGAGGCCACCAGGTGATCGAGATGCTCCAGTGTGTGAACGCGAAGAATATCGGTGTCGCTGGCCTCGGTGGGCTCGCGCACATCCAGCAGGGCCATCAGCCCCTTACGCGTGAGATGGTCGTGAATGGCCCATAGGCGCTCAGGGCACTCTGGGTGGTGAGGACCCATCTCGTGTTTGAGAAACACCGGATGCGAATAAAACGCCGTCATGAAGTTAGTTTACGATAGCGCTCGGCTCCAGCCGCCGCCCGGATGTAAGGGAAACTGGAGATAAATCAAACTTTCACGCCTCCGTAGCTCAGTGGATAGAGCATCCCCCTCCTAAGGGGAGGGTCGCACGTTCGATTCGTGTCGGAGGCGCCACTCCTTTCTTCTTACGCGGCGTTGGTCAATTTCCTCGGCCGGCCACCCTTTGCACCATTAACCCTGGCAGCCCGTGCCTTGGCCAAAGAAGTTGCACTGCCAGCTCGGGCGGCGTGTGCCCGCATCCAGGCGGAGCTGCCGAACAGTCCCGCCAATAGCCCTTCGACCTGCAGATCTGCATCAAGACGGGGCCAATGCAATCCTGTACCAAGCGAAGTAAGCTCAATAACGGACAGATCCTGCGAATCTGCACCCGCAAGCCCCTGCGCCTGGTCCGCCGGGAACGCGAAGAACGTGCCATTCGCAAGCGCAATTGAAATCAAGCGCGTTTGAGGGTCAAACGTGGCCGCGATTGCACTTCGCGGATCTCGCACCCCTGATAACGACAGCCTCTTTTGCTGGCCTATTGATCGAGTCGGTTTTGCAGCCCGCTGCGAGACTGATTTATTCGCCATGAAGCTCTCTCCAGATGATTAACAACCGGTGCCGCTCTCGCTCAACTGCTGCCAGCGCTTGCACGACGTCACGCGATCGCACGTCTCCCGCCATGGAAATCACCACCAATTCAGCGTTAAGCGCCACCCGCAACTCCCACCCCGGGCCGACCACATGCACATGAGGCGGTCCATGGTCATTGGGATACACCACGACTCGAAAACGATGGAAACGAAGGCTGACCATGATAACCCAACATGCTGGGTTTCTGAGAGAAAAGAGTGTCCCACTGTCGCCGTAAGCGACGCGGACGTAAATCAGCCAATGGGTTTAGCCCGGGAAGATCCCGGTACTTAAGTAGCGATCGCCCCGATCACAGACGATAAAGACAATCGTGGCATTGGTGGACTCTCGGGCCAATCGAAGGGCGATGATGGCCGCCCCCGCAGCAGAGACGCCACAGAACAATCCCTCTTCCCGAGCGAGCCAACGGGTCATATCCTCGGCTTCCCGCTGACCGACCTCCTCAATCCGATCAATGAACGCCTTCTGACGGATTGGCGGGACATAGTCCGGCGACCACTTACGAATCCCAGGTATTGACGATCCGTCCGATGGCTGTGCGCCCACAATCACGACCCCGGGGTTTTTCTCTTTGAGAAAACGCGACACGCCCGTGATGGTTCCGGTCGTACCCATTGCGGATACGAAGTGAGTCACCCGCCCTTCCGTCTGGGCCCAAATTTCAGGACCGGTGGTGTCGTAGTGAGCTAACCAGTTGTCATCGTTAGAAAACTGATTCAGTACCCTACCCTTGCCCTCGCGCTCCATTTGATCGGCAAGATCACGGGCACCCTCCATGCCTTCTTGCTGAGTGACCAGAATCAGTTCGGCGCCAAAGGCCTTCATGGTCTGACGGCGCTCGAGTGATAGGTTATCGGGCATGATCAGCACCATGCGATAGCCACGCATCGCGGCCGCCATGGCCAATGCAATGCCCGTGTTGCCACTCGTGGCCTCAATCAGGGTGTCCCCGGGACTAATCTCACCGCGCGCTTGCGCGCGAGCAATCATCGATACAGCGGGCCGGTCTTTCACCGAACCGGCCGGATTGTTGCCCTCGAGCTTGCCCAAAATAACCGTGCCGCGACGCAGTGTCTCCTCGCCTGCCAATCGATCCAGACGTACGAGTGGGGTATCCCCCACGGACTGTTCAAGTGTTTTGTACATCAGAGCTTTTTGCATCCAGGAAGATCGACCGACAAAATCACATCGCGCAACGCTGCAATGGCTTTATCGCGGGTGAATGACTTACGCCATGCCAACACCACGCGACGATTGGGCACCGGCGCATCAAATGCAATAAATTTGAGCAAGGCGTCTTCTTCAGTGACCGACATCTTCGGCAAGACCGTGACCCCGAGTCCCTCGGCTACCATGTGCCGGATGGTCTCCAGTGAGCTGCCTTCAACCGTTTTCTGAATGCCTGCAGAATTTGCGGCAAACCGGGCAGCCTCGGGGCAGACTTCCAACACGTTGTCGCGAAAGCAATGCCCTACCCCGAGAAGCAGCATAGTTTCTTGTTTTAAGTCCACCGACGAAATCGACGCGCGCTCCGCCCAAGGGTGCTTGCGAGGAACCGCCACGAGAAAATCTTCGTCGTAAAGCGGCTGAATGTTCAAGCCGGAATCATCAAACGGCTCTGCTAACACCGCTACATCCAACTCACCCGTGCGCATCATTTCAAGCAGACGTACCGTGAAGTTCTCTTGAAGAATCATAGGCATGGAAGGATAACGGTCGATCATGGCCTTGATGATTCTCGGCAAAAGGTACGGCCCGATGGTGTAAATCACACCCACACGCAACGCGCCACGCAACGGATCACGGCCTTGATCCGCGATCTCTTTCATCCGACTCGCTTCGTCAAGAACGCGCTGTGCCTGCTGGACAATTTGCTCTCCGATCGGTGTAAGTGTGACCTCAGAGCCACCGCGCTCAAACAGCAACACACCGAGTTCAGACTCGAGCTTTTTGACGCTCACCGAGAGGGTCGGCTGGCTGACAAAGCAGGCCTCGGCCGCGCGGCCAAAATGCTTTTCGCGGGCAACGGCAACAATGTATCGGAGTTCAGTCAGGGTCATAGCTATCCACTTGCCAACAGGTTCTCTTTGCCCGCGGCCCAGCGGTCCACCAACGCACTTAAGGCCTGAGCAGACACACCCAATGCTGCCAACTGAGCGGGCGTTCCCTCTGCTGCTGCACATTTTGCCCCAAAAGACACCGCCCGTTCGACCCAGACTGCATCACGCTCCAAATCTGAATAGCGAAGCGTTGGAACACCCGACTGCCGCAGCCCCAAAAACTCGCCCGGCCCACGAATCGCGAGATCCCGCCGGGCAACCTCAAACCCATCGGAGGTTTCGTACAACGTTTTTAGGCGCTCTTTCGCAGTATCGGAGAGCGGTTCATCGAACAACAAAATGCAGGTGCTCTGGCCACTGCCGCGGCCGATCCGGCCACGCAGCTGATGAAGCTGCGCCAAACCAAAACGCTCCGCGTGTTCGATCACCATCAGCGTGGCATTCGGCACATCAACACCCACTTCAATTACCGTGGTGGCCAGCATGAGCTGCTTTTCACCCTTGGCAAATGCTGACATGGCGAGCTGCTTATCTTCAGCTGACAGTCGCCCATGCATCACCACCAAGGCATCACCAAACTGCGGTGACAGCCAGGCCGCAGCAGACTCTATCGCCTGCAGCTCTCGTTCGCCCTCAACACGTTGCGTATCAATGACGGGACACACCCAATACGCCTGGCCGCCCTTGGCCAAGAAATCATGCAGACTTAACGCCAGTTCATCGCGACGGCCCGACGCCATCAATTTCGTCACAATGGGCTGACGGTTTGGCGGCCGCTCGTCAAGCACGGACACATCGAGATCGGCAAGATACGTCATGGCAAGACTACGAGGAATTGGCGTGGCCGACATGGCCAAGAGATGGGCAGCGCCCTTGGACCCACGGGACCGAAGCATCAGCCTCTGGCCCACACCAAAGCGATGCTGCTCATCCACAATCACGAGGCCCAGCGATTTAAATTCCACATCTTTTTGAATCAAGGCGTGGGTTCCCACCACTACCGATGACCCCCCTTGCGCAATCGCCTCCAATCGATGTGCACGCTCTTGCCTGCTTAAGCCACCCTTTAAAAAAGTGATGGCTACGCCAAGCGGCTTGAGATACTCCTGAAACTTTGCAAACAGCTGCTCAGCAAGAATTTCGGTGGGTGCCATCACCGCCACCTGCGCCTTTGATCCCACCGCCTGGGCTGCGGCCAGCGCCGCAACCGCTGTTTTACCACTGCCTACATCGCCCTGCAGCAGACGTTGCATCGGGCGATCCAGAGTCAAATCCTGTGAGATCTCGTTCCAGACTCGTAGTTGGGCCGCGGTCAACGTGAACGGCAAGTGCTGCATCAGCTGACCGGCACTCTCGCTGCCCGTCAACACCATGGCCCGCTCGTGCTGCCGCAGGGCCCGGGCCCGACGCAGCAACAATTGCTGGGCCATGAGTTCATCAAAGCGAATGCGATTCCATGCAAGCGCATACAGGGGTTCGGGTTCATTGAGTGCAGTGGATCCGTTGCTCGCCGACGGTGGCGCATGCAGAATGCGAATGGCCTCTGGCAGTGGCATGAGCCGGTACGACGAGAGCATCGACTCAGGCAGCCATTCGTTGGGCAAGGCGCGATCCAGCGCGGTTTTCACCGCACGCCGAAGCGTGGCCTGGGAGATGCCGGCAGCGGTGGGATAGACCGCCACCAGGGGCTGCTCCACCAACGTGTCTGGGTCGCACCAGCCAGATCGCATGCGCGGATGAATGAACTCAAGGCCCGCTAGGGAGCGACGTGCCTCACCCAGCACCCGAAACGGAAGGCCCGGCCGATACGCATTTTTCTGCGCATCCTTGAAATAAATGAACCGCAAGAGGGCGGAGCCGGTATCGTCTTCGACCTCCACGAGCAACATGCGTCGTGGCCGAAACACAACGCGGGCCGACACAATACGAACCTGCACCTGGGCAAACTGGCCAGGCACGACCTGCGACAGGCTTACAACATGCGATTCATTTTCATAGCGCAGCGGAAAATGAAGTAAAACATCGACCCATCTATGAAGGCCAAGTTTTTTTAGACTCTCGGGAGGCGATGGTGCAACCGCGGTGGCCATATCACCCTCGCCTCGTTTAGATCAATCGCAAAGGAATCAGGCTAACCCACTACCATGACAGCCTCAGCCTCAAACATCGCACCCCGAGGCAGACTGGCCACACCAACCGCGGCACGTGCTGGATAAGGCTCCGTGAAGTACTGGGCCATGATCTCGTTGACTTTTGCAAAGTGTGAAAGGTCGGTCAAAAACAGGTTCAGTTTCACAACGTCGGCGAGTGAGCCGCCAGAAGCCTGGGCGACCGCTGCGAGATTTTTAAAAACCTGATGAATCTGCTGGGCCACCCCGTCGGCCGATGCATCGCCGACCAATTGCATGGTCTGTGGATCGAGCGGAATCTGGCCCGACAACCAGACGGTGGATCCAACGGCAACCGCCTGGGAGTAGGTTCCAATCGCCTTGGGAGCCTGATCAGTAGAGATAATTTTTTTTGCAATTGCCATTTAAGACCCCATCAGAATAGGACGCACACCGATTAACCATGCATGCCCCTGAAACACGAACCAGACCCAAGCGAGTGCGCCAACCACCACCGTAATCAGGGTCATCAAGAGTTCGCCTCTTGCGCGTACGGCCCCTTCCCTGCGATCACGTTGGCGGGCGGCGCGAAAACTCATGACCGCCCAGATCAGTAATGCCCCGAACAACAACAGATCGGCAACGGTTCCGTTGACCAACAAATGGGCAAGGGCCCAGATCTTGACCGAGATGACCATGGGATGGCCAAGCCGCGCTTTAATGCCGTTGCGCGGGATGTAGGCTGCAATCAGCAAAATAAACGCTGCAAGCATCACGAGCGAGACCAGATGAGAGAGCCAAAAGGGCGGTGTCCAGATGACGATCGGCGACTGCCGAGCTGCGGCATAGCCCATCACCATCAGAACAAAGCCGATGAGCGATACCACCGAGACCAGACCCTTCCAGGGCATGGCGCCCATACGGGCCACCATTTGACCGCGCCAACCATCGGCAAAAATGCGCAACGAGTGCGTAGCGATGAACAGCACCAGACCGGCAATCAATAGCGACATACGTAGTTAACCTCCAGAGAGACTGCGTGAATTATCCAACAACCGCCTATGCGGCATTGGGTGAGGCCTTGCGGGGCGCCTCTTCCCAGTATTGACAGGGGGCACCCGTAGCATCTAAGACCGCCACGCATGGAAGTTGTTTCGATTTAACCCCATAGAGCCGACAGCCCTGCGGAAAATCCTTATCCCAGGTGATGTAGAAATGCTTGCATCGCCGGCAGTTCACCGGCTTAAACGGCACTTTCGGTTGAGTGGTCATTCGCTTCGACAGACCACCACGCGGTCCTGCGCAAAGCCATCGATCTGGGCCTCGCTGTAGCCCAACTCACGGAGGATCTCCCGGCTGTGCTCACCCAAGTAGGGCGGCTCGTGTCGCACCCCGAGACGCTTGCCATCGATCACCAGCGGCAGCAGGGGCGTCAGCCCCGACTGCGCCTCAGTCTGCGGGTCAGGAATACGAATAGGCGCCAGACCACCGGTGGCGCGCAAGTGCGGATCATCCAAAAGCTCATGCGGCTTGCTGATCGGCGCATAGGGCAGGCCCTTAGCTTCAAACCGCTGGGCGATTTCCGCAGCATCGTAGGTCTTCATTCTGCTGCGCAGCTCCGGCAGCAGCCAATCCCGGCATTCCACACGCTGGGTATTGGTATGAATACGCGCATCGGCCAACAAATCGTGAAAGCCGAATTCATCACAGAAAATTTTCCAGCTGGTGTCGGTCACCACCGCAAGAAAAATCTGCTCCTCGTTTTTCACTGTAAAGACATCGTAAATGCCCCACGGCGAGAGCCGGTTGGGCATGGGATTGGGCGCCTTGCCGGTCACGGCGTACTGCATCATGTGCTGGCCCACCAGGAAAATATTGTTTTCGAACAACGCGCTCTGGACTTCCTGGCCTTTGCCAGTCAGGTCACGGCTGCGTAAGGCGGCAATTGCGCCCAATGCGGCAAAGATGCCGCCCATCATGTCGTTGACCGAGGAACCCGCACGCAACGGCTGGCCCATCGGCCCGGTCATGTAGGCCAGGCCGCCCATCATTTGCACCACTTCATCCAAGGCAGTGCGGTGCTCGTAAGGGCCGGGTAAAAATCCCTTCATCGATAGATAAATCAGCCGAGGGTATTTGCGCGACAACGCATCAAAACCAAATCCCAGCTTTTCAATCGTGCCGGGTTTAAAGTTTTCGCAAAGAATGTCGGACTTGGCAATAAGACGATCAGCGATTTCTTTCCCGGCTACCTGGGTTAAATCCAGTGCAATGCTTTTTTTATTTCGGTTGTAGTTCGGGAAAAACCCTGCGCCTGCGCCGCGGAGATGTCGGGTGTTGTCCCCCGAAATCGGCTCCACCTTGATCACATCAGCACCCAGATCGCCCAACACCATGCCGCAGGTGGGGCCCATGACCATGTGGGTGAACTCCACCACACGAATGCCAGAAAGCGGCAGCATCAGTACTCCGCCTGCGGTGCCGATGCCGGCACATTGGACATCACGTTCCCGCGGGACGAACGAAAGCCCTTAGGTAATCCTGCCGCTGCCACCATGCCATACGTTGGCTCATCCGGTAGGCCGGCGGCGAAGGCCTCACGCGCCTTCATCAAGGCATCCAAATCGACGCCGGTCGTAATGCCCATGGCCTCGAACATAAACACCAGATCTTCGGTCACCACATTGCCCGAGGCACCCGGCGCGAATGGACAGCCACCGATTCCGCCCATCGAGCTGTCGAACTCACGTATATCGGCTTCGAATGCCGCCAGGGCATTCGCCAGGCCCAGTCCCCGCGTGTTGTGAAGATGTGCGCTTTTACACAGCGGCCCAACCTCTGCACGAACACGCGCGAAGAGTCGTTTCACTTGTGCAGGATTGGCATAGCCCGTTGTGTCCGCAAGGCCAATTGCATCCACACCTAACTCAGCCAACTGACGCGTCAACACCACGACATCGTCTTCAGGCACCGCACCTGCAATCGAGCACCCAAACGCTGTCGAGAGGCCGATGTGAATGGTGATAGCCGGATCGATGGCGTTACGCTCAGCAATGATCGCGCGCACCTCTTGCAACATCTGAGCATGGGTCTTGCGCACATTAGCAACGGAATGGGCTTCGCTGGCCGAGACCGGAATCACAACCTTGTGCACGCCGGCAGAAAAAGCTGCCTTTGCCCCCATCACGTTAGGAACCAGCGCAGAGATCGTGATGTGTTTGAGTTGGGTTGAGAATCGCACCACCTCGGCAGCGTCTGCCATTTGTGGCAGTAACTTGGCCGGCACGAAAGACGCAACCTCAATTTCCGGGAGACCGGCCCGAGCAAGCTGCTCGATCCAAGAACATTTGTGTGGTGTGGACATGACCCCGCGGATGGACTGCAAACCATCACGAGGTCCGACTTCCGTAATGCGTACATTCGGCATGTCGATTCCTTCTGATTGGTGCCGCTTGCCGGACTCGAACTGGCGACCTTCTCCTTACGAAGGAGCTGCTCTACCAACTGAGCTAAAGCGGCGCGACCGAAAGTCTATCAAAAAGCGTGTTAACCCAGCCCTTTGGGCATGGGGAACTTCACATTCTCTTCTGCGCCCGGGATACGGTGCACGGATTTCGCGCCCAGTTGCTCCACCGCCGCCAACAGGCCCTGCACCAGGTCCTCTGGGGCGGAGGCACCGGCCGTGATCCCCACCCGCTGGGCACCACTGAGCCATTCCGGTTTGAGTTCACGGGCACTGCCCAACAAATAGGCCGGCTTACCAAAACGCTGGGCGACCTCTTTTAATCGATTGCTGTTGGAACTGCTGGGGCTACCCACCACCAACACGACATCGACCTCCTTAGCCATCAGCTTCACCGCATCTTGTCGATTCTGGGTGGCATAGCAGATGTCGCTTTTCTTCGGACCAATGATGTTCGGGAACCGTTTTTGAAGGGCTGCAACGATCACTTGCGTATCGTCGACCGACAACGTGGTCTGGCTCACATAGGCAAGCTTTTCTGGGTTGCTCACCTGCAACGTTTCCACACCGTTGATATCTTCCACGAGGTGCATCCCACCTTGCACCTGGCCCATCGTGCCTTCGACCTCGGGGTGGCCAGCATGGCCGATCATGATGACCTCGTAACCTTCAGCCCGCAGCTTGCGCACTTCGACATGCACCTTCGTAACCAGCGGGCAGGTGGCATCGAAGACCTCTAACTGACGCTGCTCGGCATGTTCACGCACTTTGACGGAGACCCCATGGGCACTCATGATGACCCGTGAGCCCAACGGCACTTCATCGAGATCCTCGACAAAAATCGCACCTTTGTTACGCAGGTCACACACCACGTGATCGTTGTGCACAATTTCATGCCGCACGTAAATCGGCGCACCAAACTTCTCAAGGGCCCGCTCGACGATCTCGATCGCACGTTCCACACCCGCGCAGAACCCGCGGGGCTCTGCAAGCACAACGTCTTGGAGTTTCTCAAAGCGAATGGGCTGCTGCATGCATTAGATCCTGATCAGAGTAGGCCAATGATACGCACATCAAACCGCAGTGGCTGACCCGCCAGTGGGTGATTGAAATCGAAAATCGCTGCCTCGGCATCCCAGCCTTTGAACACGCCCGCAACGCGTCCGCCACTACCATCCGGGGTGGGAAACTCCACCACATCACCGGGTGCGATGGGATCGGATGTATCGGCATATTTATCCATGAGCCCCTTACTGATTTTCTGAACAAGCTCGGGGTTGCGCGGCCCAAACCCATCATCGGGGGCCAATTCATACGAACGTTCATCACCTTCTTGCAACGCAATCAGGCAGCGTTCAAGTGCGGGAGCGATCTGCCCTTCACCCACCTGAATGGTGGCCGGCTTGTCAGAAAACGTATCGAAGACCACCTGACCGTCAGCAAGGCTTAGCCGAAAGTGCAGCGTGACATGGGAACCATTTTGGACTCCCGGGGAATTGACGGACTCTGCAGACATAGGCGCTTCGGCGGATAGAAATTGTTTTGTTAGTGGGCGAGAGTTATCGATTTTAGGCGGGTCTTATGAGCACAGCCGGTCCAAGGGAGAAACTCTTTGCCCACGGCATCCAAAGCTTAAGCGATGCAGAGCTCTTTGCCCTGCTATTGGGAACGGGCCGGCCCGGAAAACCCGTGCTTCAGCTGGCCCAGGACCTGCTGGACCAATTTGGCAGCACCGCGAGCGTCCTGGCGGCTCCCTGGGAGGAGATCAAACGCAGCCCCGGCATCGGCAGCGCCCGATTTGCTCTGTTTCAGGCGGTGCGAGAACTCGCCCGTCGGGCCTCGACCCAGAGCCTTCGGGAGCGACCGCTTTTGAACTGCGCTGAGCGCGTGAGCGCATTTCTGGCAGACCAGTTGGGGGGCCAGGGCCATGAGACCTTCGGGGTCCTCTTTTTAGATACCCGGCACCGTCTGATTCGGTTCGAACACCTTTTTCAAGGAAGCCTCACGGCCACCCACGTCTATCCCCGGGAGGTCGCCAAGCGGGCCCTTCAGCTCAATGCCAAGTCAGTGATTGCCGTCCACAATCACCCATCAGGCGAGGCCACCCCCAGCTCGGCTGATCAATTATTAACCAGCCAACTCCGCCGCAGCCTGGCCACCCTGGACATCGAGCTCCTCGACCACCTGATCGTGGCAGGGGGTGTGACCGTGTCGGCGGGCGGGATTTGACCTAAGTCTTTGTTTTCTCATAGAATCTCGGTCTTTGCCGAAATCCGGCGAGCCAGTCAGATTTAGATCACCGAAGGATAAGCCATGGCGCGCGTATGCCAAGTAACGGGTAAGAAACCCATCGTCGGAAACAACGTTTCCCACGCTAACAATAAGACCAAACGCCGGTTTCTGCCCAACGTGCAGTACAAGCGTTTCTGGGTCGAGAGCGAGAAGCGTTGGGTGCGTCTGCGCGTCACCCCGGCAGCCGTACGGACCATCACCAAGAACGGCATTGATGCCGTCTTAGCCGATCTGCGCGCCAAAAACGCCCTGTAATTTTTAACCACAGCATTCGTTAGGAACCATCATGGCAAAAAGCGGCCGCGAAAAAATCAAACTCGAGTCCACTGCGGGCACGGGCCACTTCTACACGACCACCAAAAACAAGAAAACCATGCCCGAAAAAATGGAGATCAAGAAGTTCGATCCCAAGGCTCGTAAGCATGTGATGTACAAAGAGGCCAAGATCAAATAAGGATCCGGCCGGGGTGAAAGCCCCGCATTAAAAAACCCGCCCTAGGTGACTTTGGCGGGTTTTTTGTTTTTGCACCAGATCAATTTCAATACGCTTACCTAGGGTTGGCGGTGAGCTTGCCGATCCCGCAACACCATCACAGACTGCCTTGCGTTGGACTGCATTTGAATGACCACCGCCGTCTCGACGGGCCACCGCGGCCGCCAATTCCCCTTGAGATCCCGGGCCGCCAGAGCGCGACACTCAATAGACCCCATGGCGATCGATGGCTGCACACCAACACCAAAATTGATGAGCCCTACACGCTCTTCGGGAGGTCTGATGGACCAACCACACCCCGACCACCATGCCAGTGCACGCGCCAAAAGCCCACTGACCAGCGGCATCTGCAATGGAATCCCGACGCGCAAATTAAGTTTCAGGTGATTGGCTTCCAGTAATGTTTGTCCTGACGCAACACCTACAGGAAGTCCGTCCATTCGGGACGCCACACCCGAGCTCGGCACACGTCGTTGAGACAGCCCCGTCAGGGCGACGGAGGGAATTTCACGCTCCTGTGCGGAACTACCAGGGCTCAGAACAGGGTCGCCCGGAACACCCCAATCGGTGAAACTCTGTCGCGTTGGCGAGAGCACTTCCCAACGAATCCAACCCATAGCGAGGCCCTGGGTCACCTCGGCCGCACTTTTAAAGAGGGCGGTAGTGATGCCTCGCAACCCCTGGGTTTGCCCAACAAGAGGCATCAGTCCATGCACCAATCCATCACGGATCGCGGTGTTGCTTCCGTGATGCACACTGGCATGGCGGGCGGCCACATGAGCAGCATGCGTGACGGCATACTTCGCATGCCAGAGCAATCCGATCTGAATGACTACAAACGCAGTAAAGAGAAGCACTGGCAAGGCCAGTAGACCTTCCACCAACGAAGCGCCTCTGGGCTTCGAGAGTCTTGCCAGCGAATCCCCCACCTCAACCCGAGGTGGGCTCCAAGTTTCCAGTACGTGAACCGCCTTTGCATCCCAGGCGATTCGCCACGGCTTCAACGATCGCCGAATGGATACCACGCGAAAATCGCGATCCAAAAAGATCAGGTTCAGAGGTGCTCGCAAACCAAAGGAATGCACACAGCGGCAGTGCATCAATAGCACCACGTTCGACCAAGGAACCCGCCAAACACCCAAAAGCCTTGAGCCAAACCCATCCGCGATGCATGCCGACGAAATGAGATCGTCTAAACCACTCATGCAAAAAGTCCAGACTGGGATAGCCGCACCCCAATCGGAAACGCCAGCACGAGAAACGTGCAAGGGAAAATACAAATCGCCAGGGGAGCCAAAAGCTTGACGGGCAGCTTCATCGCGTGTCGCTCTGCTGCTAGGGCACGGCTTATACGAAGCTGCTCAGCTTGTCGCCGCAACAACCCAGTGATGCTGACGCCTTGACGCTCTGAGGCAATGATCGATGCGACGAACTGCGATATCTCGGGAAGCTGCAGTCGTTCGGCAAATCGCTGCAATGCGCCGACTTTCCCCTGTCCCGCACGGATATCACGCAGCACATCATGCAACTGAGCCTGGAGCCCACTGCCGACCTGGGGAAGACGCTGAACGGCGAGCTGCAGCGCCGACTGGAAATTAAGGCCACTCTCCAATGTCAGCGCCAGGCCATCAAGAAAGGCCGGGAACCCACGCTGCACATCAAGCCGCTGCCGTTGGGCCGAATCATGAAGTCGCAGCCGGGGTAATGCGCTCGCCAAGATGGCGAGACCGAATGCAACGGCCCACCATTTCAACGATAGCCCCTCTGCCGCCAACAACGTGAGTACGAGTAAAACCCCTGCCGCAAGAAGAACCGAACAGCAGATTAACGTCCAGGTCATGACCAAGAATTCTCGGTCCGTGAACGTCGCCGGCGCCCCCGCAAGACGCAGCTCCAATTTTAATTTTGGCGAGGGCCGAATAAATCGCCGAACGAGCGAAAACGTGAGAGGCACAAAGGGTGATAACCACGAGGCCCGCCACGGCCAATGCCGTGCTCCGTCCGCGACTTCACGCGCAAGCGCATCGTATTCGACGTGGTTTAGCCGGCGAATCAAACGCACCGTAACAAATCCCGCCGTAACGGCCACCACCAGCTGAACACTCCAGACCATCCATTCCATGACCACTCCTAATAATTCACCCGAATCAGGCGCCGTATCCATATGAGTCCAACGAGCTCAAGCCCGAGGATCAATGCCAGAACAAGATGCCCTGTCGACGTCATCCACAGCGGCTCCATAGATGCCCCGTCCATCCATGACAGCGCACCGGCCAAGACGAGCGGTAACGCCACCATGACCCACGACTGCAACCTGCCCTGAGCCGTGAGGGCATCTACCTTTTCTTCAAGAATCAATCGTTGGCGTAATGCGTTTGCTAAACGGTCGAGCGAATCCGCAAGGTTTCCACCGGATGCGGCTGAGATTGATATCGTGAACGCAATAAACTTGATCTCATCAATCGGCAATCGTTTTGCTAACTCCTGCAAAGCCCCGTCCATGGGGATGCCGATACGTTGCATGCGTTCCACGATGGCCAGTTCTTGTGATGCGGGATACGGAGCCTGTTGAGAGACCTGGAGAAATGCAGATCGAATGGACAATCCTGCCCGGAGGGATGTCGCCAGAAGCTCTACGACACCGGGCAGTTGGTACCGAATGGTTTTAAAACGCTTTCCTAGCCTCCAGCGCGTAAGTGCAAACACGGCAAGAAGGATCACCAGCAACGTCACCGGAAACCACCAGAGTGAGCGCCCCACACTCCACGCGATGACAACAGAGAGCCCCACCGCGGAGAGCACGACCCACCGAACAACCCCAGCGCGAAGGAAAATATGGAAGGCCTCGAGACGGACCATCAGCCGCCGCTCTAACCAATGGTGATACGACCGAACCCAGAGCATCACGCGCGGCAGCAATAGCCAGACGCTCACCGCCCACATCACAATGACTATGCTCAGCGTCATAGGCAAGGCTCCACAGGGCCCATGATGGCGTCGAGATCCACGGTAATTCCCCGCTCGGTAAGTTGATCTACACAATGGGGCACCACACCCGAATGAACATAGCGACCGAGATCGGACCGCCAGGCAAAGATTTCTTGAGTCTGGATCACACCGGTTTCAACACCCGTTACTTCGGAGATGCTCACAATCCGTCGACGGCCATCAGCGCAACGTTGTTGCTGGACAATCACGTCGACCGCAGAGGCAATCTGCTCGCGAATCGCCACCAAGGGCAAATCGAAGCCCGCCATCAACACCATGACCTCGAGCCTTGCTAAGGCGTCACGCGGGCTGTTGGCGTGCAAGGTGGTCAACGATCCCTCGTGACCTGTGTTCATAGCCTGCAACATATCCAGGGCCTCGCCCCCTCGGCACTCCCCCACGACAATGCGATCCGGACGCATTCGAAGCGCATTGCGCAAAAGATCACGAATTGCAACGCTACCTTGGCCCTCCGCGTTCGCCTGGCGCACCTCCAGAGAAACTAAATTCGCCTGGTCAAGCCGAAGTTCTGCCGCATCTTCAATGGTCACAACACGCTCATGCCCAGGAATCCAGCCCGACAAAATGTTTAAAAGTGTTGTTTTTCCTGATCCCGTACCACCTGACACAACGACATTAAAGCGATGGGTGACCACCAACTCCAGAAATTGCAGCATCTGAGCATTCAACGATTGCCGAGTAAGCAGATCCTCTGGCCCGAGACGATGTCCAGAGAAACGACGAATCGTAAGGCTCGACCCCTTTATGGCTAAAGGCCTAATAATTGCGTTGACACGAGACCCGTCGATGAGCCGTGCATCGACCATCGGTGAGGCATCATCGATACGCTTGCCCAAAGGCGACACAATACGATCGACAACTGCACGCACTGAGTCTTCACTGGAAAACCTAAGATCGACCTGCTGGCAGCGGCCTGCCCGCTCCACGAAAATCTCATCGAACCGATTCACCATAATCTCGGTGATCTCAGGATCGGAAAAAAGACGCTCCAGCGGGCCTAAGCCCACGGACTCGGCAATCACACGCTCAAGATAATCCGCCTCAGAGACCTGTGCTGTTGGACCCAATAGTTCGCTTAAGAACGGGGCAATAAGGTCTCGGCATTCGGCCCGGACAACATCGTCCGAGACGCCCTGCCAGTCCTTACGGCGCAGATCAATCAATTGCCTTAATTTGCGAACTCCGCGATCCACGGCGTCTTGCACCGCAAGCTCAGTGTGGCCTGATGGCTTATCCGCCGTCACCACCTCAAGTCGCCAACTCCCCACTTGCAGCACATCGCCGGACCGGAGGGGACCATACTCCGACACGCGCACGCCATTGACCAGTGTTCCAGCAAGGGTGCCCTGGTCCAACACCATCAATCCGCCATGACCAACCCGGATCTCCGCATGGCACTTGCCTACCCACAAACCACTTAGAAAAATAGGGCACGCTTCATCTCGGCCTATACGCGCGGGAAACTCGACGCATGCATGCCGCGTTACCGCGCCAACACCCTGCGAGACATCCAGCACCAACTCAAGCGCGCCATCACTACACAAAGCCTTCATTGCGAGCCCCCTCCGGAAATAGCCCGCTCAACAGCCTGACGGTTGTGATTTGCACGTTCGGTCAATTGCTGATTCAGCTCGCTGGATGCAGAAATAAACCGTGGCGTGACGAACACCACCATTTCACTACGACGCTCACGAAAATCCTTGGACTGAAACAGCTTACCGAGAATAGGAATACTGCCCAAACCTGCCAATTGATCAACGGTTTTGCTTTTATCCTCTGAAATGAGGCCAGAAATCACCAATGTTTCACCTTCCATCAGATTCACTTCCGTCTCAGTTTGTCGCGACAAAAATGCCGGCAAGTCGCCAACCTTGATGGCCGGATCAATGGTAGAGAGCTCTGTCATGACACGCGCCGCAATACTCCCCGACTCTGTCAGCGTGGGGTTGATCTCAAACTTGATCCCATAAGGCTTGAATTGCACCGACGTGGTACCAATTGAGCTGCTGGTCGGCAGCGGTATCTCACCTCCGGCCAGAAACTTGGCAGCACCCCCACTTCGGCACGACAAAATTGGCTCCGCCAACACGATGGCATCGCCCTGTTGCTCCATTAAGTTAATCACCGATGCCAACGTGCTCTGCAGGCCAAAATACACGGCAAACGGAGACACCCGAATCTGTGCGCTGCTCTCGGTGGTAGAGCCCGGAAGGTTGGAAATAAGCGCGGGGGCACCGCCAGACTCAAGGATGCCGGGAGACGCCGGGCGGTAATGATTGTTCGACTTTATGTCGCCCACAATTCCAAACAGCGGGCCCGCGGCACTTTTCTGCCAGTTCACCCCTATGTTTTCAAGTGCACTTTTCTTCACTTCTAAAAAACGCACCTCCATGGCAATCATCTGTTCAATACCGCTTTGTTGTACCAAGTTAACAATCAGAGGCGAACGTTGCGCGAGTTCGCGTACTCGTTGCGCCTCTTTAACGTTGGCCGCCCTGCCTTCAATCACGACGCGACCGCCCACCGACTTCACTTCAATCGTCGATTTTTTTCCCAACCAACGCCGTACATCCCGCAGGAGTTCTTCGTTGTCACCCGGGCTAACTCGGGCCATCACCTTCTTTTCAGACCCGTCACGAAACCAAAGATGCACCGTTGTCGACCCTGGCTGCTGAGCAAGAAGGAGGATCTGGTCACGCTCAAATCGCTTCGCTGACACCACTTTGGCATTACCCACCGCAACCCGTTTTAAATCTTTTTCGGCCAAAACATGAGTCTCACCGACCGAAAGCTGAAGCTCGTGCAGACCCGGGGGCTCGGGGGTCGACGCACCTGCGCTGGCGGACAGCCCCAGCCCCATCACGACGACCAGCGCCAGGGCATCAATGCCACAACGTAGCCAATTGCGCATACCTGTTCGAACTGTCATTGCATACCCCCTTCAAGTCCACCCAAGAGAATTTCAACCGGTGGCAGGCTCGGCTTTAAGCCCTGCACTGCGTTTGATCGATTTAATGCAATTGACTCTTCTGGGGCCCGTAACGCCAGACTGAGTCGCCCCTGAAACTGACCACTTAACACCGTTGCTGCGACCGAGGAGGGCACGGCCACGGTCACGCTGCCATACCCCTGAGATACTCCGTTCGATGGGCCGGAGCTCGTGCGCTCGGTTCTCATTCCGGTAGCAATGACACGAAGATTTTCTGCAACCAAACGGGCGCCCCGCGATGTTCGCTCCAGAGGCACGGTTGCAAATGCGGAACCATCGGTGTTGGCCGCAGCGGCTGGAGCAGCCCAAAGATCAATTCGATCACCGGGCTGGATTAACCCACCCACAGAGGAAACCTCATCAACAGGTATCGAAATCGCCCTGTAACCGGACCCTAGGGCCAATCCGTTGGAGGATGAGGCGGTGGTTTGAAGATGGACGACGGTCAATGGATGACCCGCACGCAGTGCCTGCGCCAAAGGCCGTTGATGAACAGAATCAAAATCAAGCGGGCCCAACGTTTCCGGAAGCACCCACTCTTTTGGGACTCGCCTGACTGCGATGGTGGTAGGACTAGCTACATCGCCCACTGTCAAATCGCGCGAGGCCACCAAGACATCCATCATCCCACCTTTGGGGAGCATCCGAAGCCGCTCTTGCTCAACACGTTGCTCGGCGTACTGCTGAGTTGTCCAGAACGCCAAAATAGCCGCTAGAACCCCCATGCCGACAACCCAGTGCCGACGAACGGCGGCCATCACGACCGGGCGGTAACGTGCCAAGACGGTCCACTTTGAACCGTCACGACCGCTGGACAGCCGCCAGCGCCTCCATTGATCCAAAACCCGCTGAAAAAACTGTTTTAGTTTGTTTGTCATACATCATCACCAAGGAAGAGAAAGAGAAAAGCTGTAAAACGACATAAGTTGCTGTAGTGCGCGGCCGAGTCCATGCTCGGAGGTGTCAAACATGACCCAGATGGCTGCAAAGGCCACTACCGCCGTTAAATACTCAGCAAGTGCCTGACCACGCGGGGATCTCACGGATAAGCCCCCCGCTCAATGAGTACGGAATAGGCGCCCCCATCGGGATGCCGCCCGCTTAAAAGAATCTGCCCATCACGTAAACGCGAAAGTTGTATCGGTGCTCGCGGATCCGTTGATAACTCCTTGGCCTGAGCGCCCGCCCATCGACTTGAATCGAGGTGGTGCGAGCTGAGCCCCGAAGGTGACTGTCGAAACCGGATACGTGTATTGATGCTTCGATCCTGAAGGTCGAAGGCCCATGGCGAGGGCGCCTGCCCTTCCAGCACTGATCGCGATGAAGACTGCAGCGGGATCTCGACATGCCATCCGTTCGCCAACGACCGCGGATCCGACTGGCGCCATTGAACACTCACCCAACGCCCATTGATCGTCGTGCCGGCGACGCACCACTCTGCAACACGCTTCTCGACGACCATGTGCTTTTGCTGTCGCCATTCCAGTGCCTGACGTCGCGCAAGTTCACAAGCCTGTGCGTTGGCCTGCATAAAACTGGCCTGCACGGGAACGCCATTCATCACAAACGACATCATGACCGTCGATACAACCGCCGAAAGCGATTCCATACCCATCATGGCACCCTCACCCGTGTGTTTGAAAACACACTGTCATGGTCGGGCCGATGAAATCCGTGCCGAAAGGCAGATGTACCCGACTCCAATCCCACAGCATCCAGGACCGGCATCAACACATCTTTTGCAGGAAGATAAAACGCCTCCACAGATCCAGCCACGATGGCAGACGGTGTTTGGCCCCGGTTCACTCGTGCGGCAACGTCTGAACGATCAGATGCTGCCCAGCTGTCGCTGATCATGGCGAGCCGACTGCTCATCGATAGTCTCGGCATTCCGGCCTGCTCAAATACGGGAGAGCGCGATGCCCAAAGCACCGTGTTCACAGTCGAGCGTGTAAGTTGATCCGGGCTAGGCAAACCGAAAATTTCCGGACCCGATGCCATGCTAAAACTGCGAAACAGGTCGGACAACTTCGCCAACAGATTCTTGTCAGCCCCATCCACCCTTGGCAAATCAACACTCAGGCGTATATCGGAGGCATGCTCAATCACCCGTTGATCGCGATGAAGTGAGCGAACGACCTTTCCATCTGCGGGTGACTGGATCTGATTGGACAACGCACGGGCCGCCACGCTGTCGCCCCGGTCGTTATGCAAGACGACATCGCGGGCATGATGAAGGGTTGCCGTAGCAGACTGCGCGCAGGGCGCAGACCGGACATCACAATCAAATGCAGCGAGACGGGCCGCCAGTGAGGTTCGTATACCGGTGTCGCCGACAACGCCAACGACCATCATCAGGAGGAGCAAGGCGGAGAACATCGCCAACACCATGACAAGTTCAATGAGTGATTGGCCCCGGGGGCATGTGGAATGTCGAGTCCTCATTGCGATAGCCCCACCTGAGCCATCGCGGTCGCCACCGATCGATCCGCCGAGTCGGGCGCTACGAGGCGTGACACCCAAAATGGCGAGAAAAGATTTGCGAACTCACGGGTAGCAGGATCCAAAAACGTATCGGCAGGCCGATGAAAGAAGGTTTCTGCAACGCTGAGCGACCAGATCGCATTCCCCAGTGCGGCATCCGACGGGTGTCCACGACCGCCTCGTAGCAATGAAACCTTTGCCTGCTTGGAAGTGGGGAGCCTCACCATCACGGGGACTCTGATCGATGCCGTGGGTCGCGAGCGAATCACGGCAGCAGAAAGCTCGCGGTGTGCACTCAGCCCCAGGTAGCCGGCGATGCGAATCGAATTCGAGCGCGCGCGTTGATAGGCGCCCGGATTTGCACTGACGGATACCGGGTCTTCGGTCAGACCCCCTTGGGCAAGGGTGTTTGCATCGGCGGCTCCCCAGCCTAAGGCTAACGCCTCCCCGTGGCCACCACAGGTCGGATTCCAGCGACTACGGCGGCGCCATGTGTGCACGGAGAGAGTATCCGCCGACTCCCAGCCCTCGTAATCAGAAGTAAGCCATGTACCGCCGCGACGAATAAGTTTGCTGAATGCCCGATCCACATTCGTAGGAACACAGCCTGTGGTTGGCCAGAGATAAAGACGACTGTCTTGGTGCCGTTGACGAGAGTAGCTGTCTAAACCTTGACGGACCAAATTTGCGAGTTCTGCGCGATCGCTATCAGAGTAGTTTTTTGAGAACTGATGAAACGCCGATACAGAGCTGCTTGGAACAAGCTGCCCAAAAAACCGAGAGTCACCTGTCCAGATCACCTCATTGACCATCGCCTGCGCCGCAAACGGAGTGGCCGACGCATGCATCATCTGCTGACTGCTCTGAAGCGCCCGGGTGTAGGCTGATCGCAGCGGCACCTCAATCATGGCCCCCGTACGTGCCATTTGATGGGATACGGCGGCCGCTTCTTGAATCCAGGTCGACACCGGAGCGACCGCAGGAATCAATGCCGCCACGGCCCCGATATTCTGGGACAGCTGCTGCACGTACTGGGACCATGCGGACAAGGTCACGGCCTGCGCCATCATGATCTCGTTCGCCGCGATGGCCCGGTTGCTGTAGGCGTCGTAATTCAGGATCTGCGCATACCACGTGGCTACAGATTTTGCAGACGCATCGGCAAGAGCCAACGACCGAGTTTTGTCATTGGTCATGATGGCTGACCCGGCGAGGACAGCCACCATGACAATCACTGTAACCATGACAGCCAATCCAAGCACCAAGACAGCGCCGCGCGGTGGAGTACGCATACTTCAGTGGTTATCTTGGTTGTAGTTCTTCAAATCTTTGCGGACGTTCGCCTGAGTGCGAGCCGCGGCAGCCGAACTGCCGGCCGCATTCAGCGCAGAGCCCGCATCGTTACCCGAGATCTCCTGGGCGATGCCCGCGGTCTGGTTACGGATGGTCTGGCCCAGCATGCTGTACACCCCGATGGCTGCTACAGCAACAACGGCAACCACCACGATGTACTCGGTCATTCCCTGACCCCGGGGCAGGCTTCGGGGATCTAAAGGATCTACGGCTGCACGATGCAGCGCCTTGCGTGCATGCTGACGCGATGGAAGTAACTGTTTGAACATGACGATCTCCTGAAAAACTCTGGCCACAGCAGCCAGAGAGAAGCATCATCACGTCACAAACAACGTCTTGAAATCGCCTATTGGTCTTAGATGAACGTTAGCTGTCAGGAAATCTGACAGGGGTCAATGCGCATGCAGCACACTTGCCGCAAAGCCGGCCACGGCAATGCCGACAAGCATGAGGGCGGGCTGCATCCATGCGGCCCGCGATGGGCCGCCATGGTCATGGCTATGGGCCTGGGCATGAAGCTGTGGAATCAAATCCGAGAGCGCAATGTAGATGAAGTTGGCCGCGGCCACCACCAGCACATAGGGCACCCAGTCGCCGGCCCGTCCCAGGTAAAAGTAACCCAGTACGGCACCCGTAAGCGCGCCACAGCCGGTCAGCACATTGAAAAACAATGCGCGTGATTTCGTAAATCCACTGTTTAGCAAAACCAAAAAGTTTCCGATCTGTTGTGGGATCTCGTGCGTGGCGATGGCAAGGGCCGCTAACACACCCAACATCACATCGGCATAAAACGCAGCCGCAATCAGAATTCCATCGGCCAGCGCGTGAATCGTGCTGCCCACCAGCAAGGCCCAGCCACCTTTTCCTGCAGTCTGCGCATCATGCCCATGCGGATGGTCGTGACCATCATGCTCGTGGTGGTGGTCATGCCGAAGAATAGCCAGGCGTTCGAGAATGAAAAAACCAACCAGTCCCGCCAGAAGGGCTACGCTGACCCCGTGGATCTCCCCGCCAAGATGCACACTCTCCGGGAGCAGATGCAACAAGGCGGTTCCCAGCAACATGCCTGCTGAAAAGCTGACCAGTCGATCAACCACTCTGGACAGCGGCCCCAACGAGACCGCTGCAGCCAGAAGGATGGACACCACGGTGGCGGCGGTTGCCGCAAGCACCGTGTAAAAAAGCAACGTCATGAGCGCTTAAGCAACCCCGTGCTTCTTAAACCATGCCACTGCGCGTTTGAAGCCATCTTCCGCAGCCTCTTTCCGATAGCTCGGCCGGTAGTCGGCATGAAACGCATGGGGTGCATCCGGGTAAATCACAAACTCCGAAGCCTGCGAGGCCTTGCCGCCAAACGACAAGCGGGTTTTCATTTCCTCGACGGTGTCCATGGGAATGCCGTCGTCTTTCCCGCCGTACAGGCCCAACACAGGCCAATTTAATTTTTCAGCAATGTCGTGCGGGTGGTTTGGCGTGGCAGCGTTCACCATGGTCATCAGCCGCCCATACCAGGCCACGCCCGCCTTCAGTCGCGGATTGGCTGCCGAGGCCATCCACACAATACGGCCGCCCCAGCAAAAACCTGTGATCCCAACTTTGCCGGCATCACCCCCGTGGCCTGAGGCCCAGGTGACAGTAGCATCGACATCGGCGAGCACCTCGGTATCGGGCACCTTGCTGACGACGTTTGAAAAGATCTCGGCCACGGTGGAGTATTTCGAAACATCGCCATGACGAACAAAGAACTCAGGTGCAACCGCCAAGTACCCCATCTTCGCAAACCGACGGCAAGTGTCTTTGATGTATTCGTGTACACCAAAAATCTCGTGCACCACAATCACCACACCCAGCTTCGTTTTGCCCGCGGGCATGGCGTAGTAAGCAGGAATCTTTCGATCTTTCGCAGGAATCTCGACCATGCCGACCGTCAGACCTTTGGTATCGGTGGTGATGACCTGAGCCAATAAATCGCCGGTCGGTGCGACCGCTGCGGCAAACCCCGCCGCAATCGACCCTTTGAGAAACCCGCGACGCGAACCGCCCTCCTCCGAGGCCGGCGACAAGGAATTGATTTCATCTTGAAGAAAACCGTTCATGCCATCTCCTTTCAATGAATCGACTACACATTAATGCGCCTGGTCCCAATTCAGACCAGAACCGACTTCGACAATCAGTGGAATGCTCAGTTTCGCAACGTTTTCCATCTTTTCGGGCAGCAGCTGCCGCAGGCGATCAACCTCGCCCTCGGGCACCTCGAGCACCAGCTCGTCGTGGACCTGAAGCACAAGGCGCGATCTTAGCTGTTCTTGCTCTAAGGCCTGCTGCACCTGAATCATGGCCAACTTGATCAGATCGGCTGCAGTGCCCTGCATCGGTGCGTTGATAGCTGCCCGCTCGGCAGCCTGCCGGCGGGGCCCGTTGGGCGAATTGATCTCAGGCAGCCACAGACGCCGGCCAAAGACGGTCTCAACGTAGCCATTGGCCTTGGCCGATGCCCGAATCTGATCCATATACCGGGCAACGCCTGGGTATTTAGTGAAGTACTGGTCTATGTAGTTTTTGGCCACACCACGATCGATATCCAAGTTTCGGGCCAGACCAAACGCACTCATGCCGTAAATCAGGCCAAAGTTGATCACCTTGGCATAGCGACGCTGCTCTCCGGTAACGTGGTCAAGCGGCACACCAAAAACCTCACTGGCAGTGGCGCGGTGCACATCTTCACCGGCCAGAAACGCCTTGATGAGCCCCGAATCTTGCGAGAGGTGCGCCATGATGCGCAACTCAATCTGCGAATAGTCAGCAGCCATGAGCACACAGCCCTTGGGCGCAACGAAGGCCTGACGAATCCGTCGGCCCTCGGGTGTGCGCACCGGGATATTTTGAAGATTCGGGTCGCTCGAGGCCAGACGACCGGTTACGGCCACCGCCTGGGAAAATGTGGTGTGGACCCGATGGGTGACAGGATCCACCATTTTCGGGAGCTTATCGGTATACGTCGACTTAAGTTTTGAAAAGCTGCGCCACTCCAACAACACACGGGGTAATGGGTAGTCTTCTGCGAGTTTTTCCAACACATCTTCATCGGTGGATGCCGCGCCGGTTGCCGTTTTTTTCACGGGCGCATAGCCCAACTTGCCAAACAGAATTTCACCCAGCTGCTTGGGAGACCCCAAATTAAAAGGCTGGCCTGCAAGTTCATGGGCCTGCGCCTCGAGTGCATTGATCTTTTTTGCGAGCTCTTCGCTCTGATCGATAAGCAACCGGGTATCGACCTGAATACCCGTATGCTCCATCTGCCAAAGCACCTGCGCGACCGGCAACTCAATCTCGCTGTACATTTTTGCAAGACGTTCATCGGCCTGGATCTGCGGCCAGAGGGCCTCATGCACGTGCAGCGTGAAGTCGGCATC
>JACCEE010275789.1_pt1 | contig 41106 bp, 41 predicted proteins | sample 7449931 | NCBI WGS metagenome assembly JACCEE01 (sample SAMN15323457, study PRJNA562643) | freshwater metagenome | isolation source: river surface water | place: USA:Blue River Watershed | collected 2017-08-19 | reverse complement strand
TATTTATTGACCTGCATACGTTCTGGATGTTTCTTTTTGTTACGAGTGTTAATATAATTTTCTTCTTTACACTCTGTACAAACTAAAGTTAAATTTTCTCTCATTCCATTTTCCTCGCTACGCTATATTAATATAGCACAAAAGCATTCAATTTGTCATTAGTTTTTGTTTGAATCAAAATAGCTTGCATATATTTCACGGCTAATTGATAGACAAAGGTTCGATTGTGATGTCGTATTCCATGCATGCGGGATTGCACATGCGATCGAAATCTCAGGATTTTCATAAGGTGCATAAGACACGAGAAGTGAATTTGGTGAGTCAAAATAATTTCCTTCCTCATCTGTCATATAGGATTCAGCTGTACCTGTTTTTGCCGCAACACTAACCGATAAGTTATTAAGTGCTACACAGTAACCGTTTGTTACACATTCTCTAAATCCAGCTTGTACACGTTGGATTGCTGGAATATTTTCGAGAACAGATAGAACTTGGACAGGATTTGTATATGTCGTAATGTTTGAATCTGTTTCAGTGGAATCGATTAATAATCTTGGTTTAACACGGACTCCATCATTCGCGATTGTATTAATATACTGTGATAACTGCATTGTTGTATATGTATCAAATTGTCCAATAACAAAATCTAATAGATGGCCCCCTAATGTAGATGATCCAATATATCCAATTGTTTCATTTGGTACATCGATACCGGTTAATGTTCCAAGTCCAAATTGACTAAATGTATTACGAATTGTATTAAATGCATTTGAATCAATGTTTAGTGGACCATTATAGACATAATTAGCACCACCTAAGCGCATTGCGATATGGAACATATAAACATTACTCGATTTTGCAAGTGCAGTTAAATCATTTACTCTGCCCAGATTATTTAAACTCTTCTTTATTGGTGTGTCTGCTATTTTAATTGGTTCGTCCATAATAATTTCATTGAATTTAACCAAATTCTCATTATAGCCTAAATACATTGTTGCACCTTTTATTGAAGATCCTGCCGCAAGTGATTCGGTATAAGTTGCGACTGGATTGTTATAAATCAAATCACCATCTTTTTTCATACCAGCCAGACTAAGAATATCCCCTGTTTTTGGATCACTTACGACAACATATATCGTATCCATATATTTTCTGTTTGGATTGTTTTTCTCGTTAATAAACGCATTAGTAATAATCGTTTCTACATTTCTTTGTAAATTAGAATCAATGGCTAAACGTAAGTCTTGTCCTTTCTTGCCCATCATTGCTTCTTCGAAAGTAGCTAAACCATTTTCATTATATTTTATCTCATAAGCCGTATCTTGACCTTTAAGAAGAGATTCATATTGTAATTCAATACCACTACGTCCCATAGAACTATTTCTTGAATAACCTAACGCTAGATAGTAATTAAGTTTTTCTGACAATAAACCCTGTTTAGAGTTTGTAACAGATCCTAATAACCCTCTTAATAATGAATCATATGGATAAGAACGATCAAAATAGACAAAAATATCAAAACCACGATATTTTTCAGAATTCGCAATCAAGTATGCAACTTCATCCACAGTCGCATTATCTTTTATAATTTTTTGGCTAAAACGAGGGCTTTGATTCATCGCTTGTTTAACTTGATAAGCCTTTATCGTTAATTCATCCAATTTTGTCAAATCTGTTTCTTTAATTCTTTGAATCTTAAGCTGATAAATACCACTATCTGTTAGTTTACCATTTTTATAATCTTCCCATTCTTTATCGGTAATCAAATCATTCGCTTCATCGGGATAATTAATAAGGTAAACATCTTTCAAATCTCTTTGATTTAGTGTGCTTATATCAACTTCAAAGTCTTTCGCAAACTGATACGATAAGTCCCATTCGTCAGAAGAGGATATGTTTAATGGAGGAAAATAGATAATTGCTAATCGTTCTTGATTCGCAACTAATATTTCGCCATTACGATCTTTAATCTCACCTCTTGGTGATGGAATATATTGATATGTTTTCGTAAAATTTAATAACTTAGCTGTATATTCATCATTTCGAACAATCTGTACTAAAAACAGGTTAATCCATATCAAAAGAAAAAGAGCCAAAATAATAATAGTGAGTAAATTAAGTCTTGGTTTAAATTTCTTTATATAATCTTCCGTTTTATGCTTAACACGGAAATTTTGTGCGTGTGTTGTCTTTTTCATGAACATTTGTATTATAATGCATTTAGGTTTAAATTAACATAGATTAAACTCAGTAAAGGAGCTTATGAAAAGAATAGATACTCGACCAGTGATGGTAAAAAACGTTCAGATCGGTGGACAGAATAAAATTGTTATTCAATCGATGACCAATACTAAAACGAAGGATGTTGAAGCTACCGTTATGCAGATTAAAACTTTAGCAGGTAACGGATGCGAAGTCGTTCGTGTTGCAGTTCTTGATGAAGAAGATGCTATGGCAATTAAAGAAATCGTTCAACAGGTGAATATACCGGTTGTGGCTGATATACATTTTAACTATAAATTAGCTTTAATTGCGATAGAAAATGGAATACATAAGATTAGAATTAATCCAGGAAACATTAAAAATCCTGACCATATAAAATTAGTCGTGGAAGCGGCTAAACAAAAGAAAATTCCAATTCGTATTGGGATCAACTCAGGTTCTATTGAAAAGAATATTCTAGCGAAATACGGTAAACCATGTGTTGATGCAATGATTGAAAGTGCTACATATCATGTAAATCTATTAAAAGAAAATGGATTCGAGGATATTGTTTTATCCTTTAAATCATCTGAAGTACCTCTTACAATTGCTGTCTATCAAAAAGCTGCAGAAATATTCCCATACCCACTACACTTAGGTGTAACAGAAGCTGGTGCCTTATTATCCGCCGCAATTAAATCGTCTGCTGCTCTTGGAACACTCATTCATTTAGGATTAGGTGATACAATGCGTATCTCAGTCAGTGATGATCCAAGTGAAGAACTCAAAGTCGCAAAACAATTATTAAAGAACTTTGATTTATACGATAAAGTAGCGAATTTAATCGCTTGTCCTACTTGTGGTCGAATACAATATGATATGTTACCGATTGTAAAAGAAATGGAAGCATATCTTGATGCCTTAAATGAAGACATTACGGTTGCGATTATGGGTTGTGCAGTTAATGGACCTCAAGAAGCATCTCGAGCTGATATCGGAGTTGCAGGTGGACATAAAGAAGCCTTACTTTTTAAGAAAGGTGTTTATGTAAGATCTGTTCCACAAGAAAAGATTGTAGAAGAATTAAAAGCAGAAATTCAAGTTATGATAAAAAACAAGAGTCATTAATCCTCTTGTTTTCTTTTTTCGATTTGTTTTAGTTTTGATTTAATCTTTTGTTGTTCCTTGATACTTTTTTGAATCATTTCACGTTTTTTCTTACGTTTTAATTGTTCAATCTCAGAATTAATCTTTTTCTTGTATCCAGGTTTTACAGTCTTTGGTTTATTCTTAATAATTTTTGCAATTTCTAAATCAAGTTCAGAAGCTTTATGTTTATGAACATAATCGACTGGTTTTAAATCTCTTAATCCAGTTTTATTAAGCGCCTTATGATTAAACTTAATACCATTCTTAATTAGTTGTTTAACTTTATCAATATCCTTCTCATAATAGAATGCAAACATTCTACCTGATTTCCCAGCACGTCCTGTGCGTCCAGCTCGATGCGTATAGAAGCTTAAATCATTTGGAATACCTAAAGATATAACATCCGTTAATTGTTCTAAATCAAGCCCACGTGCAGCGACATCCGTTGAAATGATATATGTATACTGAACATCTTGAATTTGGCGCAAGACTTGATTGCGTTCTCTCGCACTCATTTTTCCATGAATAACTAAGTGACGAATACCCTCTTCATCAAATTTAGCACTTAATGAGTCAATTTGCTTTTGATTGTTCACGAAGATTAAACATAATGCAGGATTAATGTGTGGTAAGAGTTGTAAAACTTTAAACTCATTATCACTCTTAAATGGAATTAAAATATGTTCGATATTCGGATCAAATTTAATATCCTCATCGATCTTAATAAGTTTTGGTTGGTGCATATACGAACGCATAAACGCATTCATATTCTCAGGAATCGTTGCACTAAAAACAAGCATTTGTAAGTGTTTAGACATTCTACCTGATAAAGCATCAATCTCTTCAAGATTCCTTGTATCAAGCATCATATCCGCTTCATCAATAACGAGTATATGCGCTAAATCCAAACGTAATACAGATTCATCAATAAACAAAGATGTTAATTTACCAACGGTACCAATTACGATATGTGGTTGATTCTCATCCCCTTTTTCGAACTTCTTACGATCTTCGCCTTTTGTAACTCTAAGAATTCTAATATCTGGAAAGTACTTTTGAAGTTCTTTCGCAACATTATAGATTTGTTGAGATAATTCTTGGGTTGGTGATAAAATAACTGCTTGAATTCGACCTTCTTCTGGTTGAATTGCTTTAAACAATGGCATTAAATATGCCAATGTTTTACCTGTTCCTGTTTTTGATATTGCGATTAAATCTTTACCCTTAAGAATTGTCCCAAAAGCTTGTTTTTGAATTTCAGTTTCATGTTCAAATTTCTTATCTGTTAAAAATTGATTTAAACGTTTATCTTGTCTTATTGTCATAGTAATACCTCGTACACATTATAGTGTTTTCAATGAAAATATAAAAGTATGCTATTATAGTAAATGAGGTGAAAAATGGAAATTATAACAGTAAACCCTCGTGGTTTTTGTAAAGGTGTTGTTAAAGCAATAATGATTGCTAAGGAAACGGCTAAACAATACCCTGATCAGAAGATTACAATTCTTGGTGAATTGGTACATAATCGATATGTCGTTAATGCTTTGAAAGATTATCGTGTAGACACTATTGAATCTAAGGGTCAAACTCGATTTGATTTACTAGATCAAGTAAATGAAGGTGTAGTTATATTCTCTGCTCATGGTATAAGCGCTAATGTTATCGAAAAAGCTAAACAGAAAGGCCTTATAACAGTAGATGCTAGTTGTGAAGATGTCATTTCCACTCAGAATTTGATTCAGACATACTTGAACCAAGATTATACTATACTCTATATTGGTCAAGAAAACCACCCAGAAGCGGAAGCTATTTGTGATATTGACCGAGAAAGAGTCATTTTTATTAAGGATTTCAATGCGATTAATGCATTAAACGTCCAAGCTGAACGAATTTTTGTCACAAATCAAACAACGATGAGCGTTCTTGAAATCAAAGATATGCTTGATGCGATTAAACAAAAATATCCTCAAGCGATTATAAGCGATGAAATCTGCAATGCAACTCGTACTCGTCAAGAAGCAATTTTAAAACTTGAAGATATTGATTGTCTTATCGTTATTGGAGATCCACAATCGAATAACACTAAAATGTTAGCACGTATTGGATCAAACAAAGGAATCAAATACGTTTATCAAATTGAAAATGTAACGGCCTTGTATGATAAGAACATTGGTCAGTACAATAGAGTAGCGATTACAGCTGGTGCTTCTACCCCTTCCTATTTAGTAAATCAAGTAATTGCTTATTGCAATGCATTACGTGATAATCTTGATCCGATGGAAGCTGTAAACTCTGTTAAAATCTTCTTATAATCCTAGTAATTTATTGATCATTAGAATCTTCTCAGAAGATTCTTTTTTTTGAGCAACAAGTATCTTTTCTTCAATTCCTTTTTGAAATAGTAAGTAATCCTTAAATATGTCTGTATTCTTTTGAATTAAAATTGGTCCAAATAGTATTTCAGATTTATTTAATAATTGCTTGTTTTGATCATATTTAACTTTTATAACAGGATAAAAATACTTACGATCTTTTACAATTGATTCATCAATGATTGAAAAATGATTATCATTAAGAAATTGTCTTAATTGATCATTTTTAGTATTAGATTGAATTAGAATTTGTGAGATAGATTTAAATTGTTCAATATCTTGTAAAATAATATGTTCAATGGTCTCATATCCCATTCCAGCAATGACTACCGCATCTAATTTCTGATTGTTTTGTTTTAATCCATCTGATAATAAATAGCTTACACTTAAATTAGCATAATCTCTAAAATTCTTTTTAGCTTGTTCAAGAGGCCCTTGATTAATTTCACCTATAATAGCATGCTTAATTTTTTTGTTTAAAAGTAAATATAAAGGTAAAAAGCCATGATCGCTTCCTACATCCATTAGGACTTCACATGGCTCAATTAATTCTGTAATAGCTTTAAGTCTCTTATTCAACATTATAATTTATCGTTGAAATCCTTTAATCGTTTAGAACGAGTTGGGTGTTTCAATTTACGTAATGCTTTAGCTTCAATTTGACGAATACGTTCACGTGTAACATCAAATTCCTTACCTACTTCTTCAAGTGTACGCGTTCTACCATCGTATAATCCAAAACGCAAACGTAATACTTTTTCTTCACGTTCAGTTAAACCTTGAAGAATATTATTAATTTCATCTTTTAGTAATTGATTATTCGCATATTCATCTGGAGACATTGCATCTTTATCTTCAATAAAGTCTCCTAAATGAGAATCATCTTCTTCACCAATTGGAGTCTCTAATGAAACAGGTTCTAATGCAATCTTTTGAATTTCACGAACCTTTTCTGGTGTAATATTCTCCATCTTCTCTGCTATTTCTTCAGCACTTGGATCACGACCTAAATCTTGAACAAGTTGTCTTTGAATACGAGTTAATTTATTAATCGTTTCAACCATATGTACTGGAATACGAATTGTTCGTGCTTGGTCTGCAATTGCACGAGTAATCGCTTGTCTAATCCACCATGTCGCATAAGTAGAGAATTTAAATCCTTTAGTATGGTCGAATTTTTCAACAGCTTTAACTAAACCCATGTTCCCTTCTTGGATTAAGTCCAAGAATAACATTCCACGACCAACATATTTCTTCGCAATCGAAACAACTAAACGTAAGTTAGCTGAAATAAGCTCTTGTTTAGCAAAATCTCCTGCATCTATAACCTTAAGATCAGCTTCAATTGTCGATTGAACATTTTCAAATTCATTTGCGAAGTTGAATAAGAAGTTCTTAAACGCATAAACACGATGCGGTTCAGTATCTGGTTTAAAGTCATGAATAAGATTTGCTAATAATGGAAAATGTGGATTAAGTAGTTTAAAAATCTGAACGGGTGTCATATTGGCTTCAATACGATCAAAACCATCAAATTGATTTAAACTCTTCAACTCTTGTTTCAATGTTTCAATACGATACATAAACGTTTTTAAACGATTGGTAATTGCAAAAAGAGTTATATCAAATACACTTGAATCTATTTCTTTAAACGATTCATATAAATCAAAATCAACCATAAATAATGTATTGGCTTTGACAAAAGAATCCGATTCAATAGAATCATAACTTAACCAAGAATATAATATTTTCTTTAAACGGTTATAAACTTCAACACCATCACGAATTTCAATCGCATATTTTGTCTCTAATTCTGAGTTAAGCAGTTCCACACGACCAATTTCTTTTAAATACTGTTTAACTGGATCGTTGACTCTTGCCTGATTGGATGAAGCATAGTTAATGTTATAACTATCATCATTTGTTTCCTCATCTTCATCTAAATAATCTTCTTTTAATTCGATATCTTCTACAACAAGAGGATTATCATTTAAATCAACATCATCTTCAATTAAAACTTCATCGCTGAGTTTAACACCCATGGATAAAAGAGATTCAATGAATTCTGTTCCTTCTTCATCATTTAGATCATAAATCGATAGTTCTTTATCGACATCATCCTGGGTTAATACCCCTTTTTTCTTATATTTATTGTGTAACTCTTTCTTAAGTTCATCAAGTGTTTTGATACTATTTGCCATGATTATGAACCCCTTTCTTTTGGATTAAATCTTTACGCGTTTCCTTAAGTACTTGATATTCATTCCATAAATGTGAATTTGGATTGAGTGATAATTCATCTCGGTACTTCGATGTAAATTCAGCGATTTGAATATCTAGGTTACTTATTTTAACTTCTAGGATGGCGTCTTGTAAAGCTTCTTTTGAATAAATATTAAAGTAAATATCACTATCTACTATCTGCGTTACTAATTCTATCATATTCGTATCATCAATTGTACTGATGAAATCAGCAATAACAAGTTCATCATGATTACGATAATAGTTGATAATTGTTAAAGCTAAGCGTTGATAATCTTCATTAATGAAATAGCCAAGTTCTAGTTTAAAATCTTGAGTTGCTTGTTGGCTCAAAAGCATTTGCCCGATTATTTCTTTCTCAGCCCATTTCTTGATATCTGATTTTTTTGATTTAACTGGTTTTACAGTCACAACTTGATTTGGTTTATCTTGAAGTAGTAATAATTGATCACGAGTAAATTGAGTACTTTGACTTAATTTCTCAAGCATGAGTTCACGATCAAATTTATCTTTTAGATTACTTAATTCACTTAGAATAATCTTTGCGAATTCTTTCTTTTGATTATAATTATCCAAGTCTAACCGTGTAATACTATAATTGTAGAAAAAATCAAGATAAGATGATTTCTGTGTCATTAATTTGACAAGTGATTCACTCGATTTTTGTTCAATAATTTCATCTAAATCCAATCCTGTTGTGTTTTGGATGATCGATACATTTAGTTTATGTGCGATTAATAATCGTGCTAATTTTAGGGTTGCAGTTTGTCCAGCAGCATCAGAATCATAGCAAATGACAACATTATTACTTGCATTTTGAATCAGTGAAATTTGTTCTTTAGTACAAGCAGTTCCTAATGTCGCAACCGCATTTTCAATGTTAACTCGATCAAGTGCAATAACATCCATTACACCTTCTACTATGATGATTTCTTTTAATTGTTTTATTGGTTTTATTGCTCGATGGTAATTAAATAATAGATTACCCTTTGTATATAGTGGTGTTTCGGTAGAGTTGATGTATTTACTTGATTCATTTGGGTTCATCGTTCTCGCAGTAAACGCAACAACTTGACCTTGTGGATTATGAATTGGAAATACAATTCTTTGATTAAATACATCCTTTGAACCAAATTCATTAATCCTAGTTATATTTGCTTTAACACAAGATTCAATATCAAAACCTTTTGCAATTAAAAATTTTGTACTTTGATCATTGTTTAGATTGTATCCTATTTCAAACTTTTGAATGATATTATCATCCAATCCTCTTTTATAGAGATACTTTTTAGCATCCTGTGCATCTTCAGTATTTAGAATATATCGCGTATATTTAACATACTCATTTAATACATCATACAAAATCTTTAATTTAGGATCGATTTGATTTTGTTTAACAAAGTACTTTTCATCTAAAGGATACGAGATATAATTTGCGACTTTTATGATTGCTTCATTAAATTGAATCTTCTCATAATCTTTCACAAAATTAAAAACATTTCCACCCGCTCCACAAACAAAACACTTAAATATTTGCTTATCTTGCGAAATTGACATTGAAGGATCATGGTCATCATGAAAAGGACAAACTGCTACATAATTCTTGCCCTTTTTAATTAATGGCAAATAATGTTGAATAATCTCAACAATATCTGCCTTAGTTCTTATGTCTTGAATCAGAGATTCGTTCATACTTAAAATGTTAGGTGTTTTGATATATAGTCCTTTAAATCAGAAATTAGAACACGTTCTTGTTCCATTGTATCGCGATGACGAACTGTAACTTTTTGATCATTCTCAGTATCAAAGTCTACAGTAATACAGAATGGTGTCCCAATCGCATCTTGACGACGATAGCGTTTACCAATACTTCCCGCTTCATCGTATTCAATCATAAATGATTTCGATAAATCCGCAAAAATAGCTTCTGCCTTTTCGGATAATTGCTTGCTTAATGGCATAATACATGCTTTATATGGCGCAAGATATGGATGAAGATGCATAACAATACGTGTATCCTTTTCCAATTCCTGTTCCTCATAACTGTCAGTTAGGAATGTTAAGAATAATCGCTCAACCCCAACTGCTGGTTCAACACAATATGGAATATACTTTTCGTTTGTTGTTGGATCTAAGTACTCCATACTTACACCGGAATGAATTTGGTGTTGCTTAAGGTCGAAATCAGTACGATCCGCAATACCCCAAATTTCATCAAAACCCCATGGAAATTTGTATTCAACATCTGCTGTCCCTTTAGAATAGTGAGAGAGTTCTTCTAATTCATGTTCACGCATACGAAGATTTTCTGCTTTTACATTTAAACTCGTTAACCAGTTCATGCAGAATTCTTTCCAATAGGCATACCATTTTAAATCTTCCCCTGGTTGGCAGAAGAATTCCATTTCCATTTGTTCAAATTCACGTGTTCTAAAAATAAAGTTTCCTGGTGTTATTTCATTTCTAAATGACTTCCCAATTTGTCCAATTCCAAAAGGTACTTTCTTACGGCTTGTACGTTGTACATTCTTGAAATTAACAAACATACCTTGAGCTGTTTCTGGTCTTAAATATATCGCATTTGTTGAATCTTCCACAACGCCTTGGAATGTTTTAAACATTAAATTGAACTGACGAATATCCGTAAAATCATGTGCACCACAATTTGGACAAGCAATGTTATGTTCCTTAATATAGTTTTGCATCTCTTCATTCTTCATCGTTGAAGCATTAACAGAACCTTTAGATACTTCATCAATTAACTTATCAGCACGATGACGTGTTTTACATTTCTTACAATCCATAAGCGGATCAGAAAATGTAGCTAAATGTCCACTTGCTTTCCAAACTTTTGGGTTCATTAAAATTGCTGATTGAATTTCAACATTATATGGACTTTCTTGAATGAATTTTAAACGCCAAGCGTTTTTAATATTCTCTTTTAATAAGACTCCTAAAGGACCAAAATCCCAAGTATTAGCTAAACCACCGTATATTTCAGATCCTTGAAAGACAAAACCACTATTTTTTGCATGATTTACAATTGTTTCAAATTTAATATCCATATCTATCTCCTATTAACTACACTATTATAGACCATTTGCGAATAAATTCCCAAGACTTTAGTGTAACTCCTGTATGATATTCGAGGAATTTAACTAATAATAGAATTAATTCATGACTGACCTCTTTATAATTAATGTAATTCTCAAAATTATCTTGATTTACCCTTTGACTTAATCTAAATTCCTTTAAAAACTCTACAGTATAAATCGGTGAATGCATTTCAGCTTGGCAATCATTGCAAATTAATCCACCTTCTTCAATTGAAATACTGTTTATTTTGGTTGAATCACATAATACACATGAATCGAAATGCGGAGAGATTCCATAATAATTCATATATGATGATAACATGAACGCCATAATCGCATTTAACCGTGACTTCTCTTCAATCTGATTTAAAATAAAACGAGTAAAGTCGAAATGTTCTTTTAAAGTATCTGGATCGTCTTCATCATGTATTAAGCTTTCTACAAGTTCGACACAGAGTGAGGCAGCCCCACTCTTCTGTAAATCTTCATGAATTTTATGATGGCTTTGTATAATCTCACCTTGTAATAAGTTCTGAATTTGACCAGATTCTTGGTAGTTAAACATAAACTCACTGATTGAATAAGGCATACATATACTGCGATTTTTACTATTTATTTTACGTATACCTTTCGCAAGAAATGTCATTAAACCATAATCATAAGAAAATACCTTAATTAAGGCATCATTCTCTTTATAATCCATTTGACTCAAAACAATTACTTGTGTTTTATCATTCATCTAAATCCCAATTATTGTACGTATTTAAACGTTTTTGTATATTGCGCCAATTCTTATCGACTTTAACCATCAAATCAAGATATACAGGTTTATTAAATCGTTTTTCTAGCTCTTCACGAGCATTCTGACCAATTTCTTTTAACATCGTTCCTTGTTTACCAATCAAGATTCCTTTTTGAGAATCTCGATCTGCAATAATGCTTGCTTGAATAAGAATCGATTTTTTATCTTCTTTAAAATTATCTAAAGTTACCGCTACTGAATGCGGAACTTCTTGGTTCGTTAAATGAAGCACATGTTCACGAATGATTTCAGTAATGTAGAAATATTCAGGTAAATCAACCATTGAATCATCGCTAAAGAATGCTTCTTGTTCTGGTATAAAAGATTTCGTTACTTCAAGTAAACGATCAATATTGTCATTGTTCTTAGCACTAACAGGTATAACTTCTTTAAATAGATTTAAACTTGAATACTCAAGTAATAATTCCATTAATTGTTTCTTTGGAATTAAATCAATTTTATTTAAGATTAGTAAAATTGGTAACTCTTGTTTTAAACATAAATCCAAAACAAATTGATCCCCTTTCCCAAAAGGTTTAGTCGCATCCAATAAATAGTAAATAACATCAACCCCTTCTAACGCAGAAAAAGCTAATCGATTTAACTGGCGTCCAAGTTCGTGTTGAGGCTTATGAATACCAGGGGTATCTATAAATATCATTTGATATTCATTGGTTGTTTTTATACCACGTATCATATTACGTGTAGTTTGTGCTTTATTTGAAACAATGGCTACTTTATGATTTAAGATATGATTTAAAAGAGTACTTTTACCAGCATTAGGACGTCCAATTAGAGCTATAAATCCCGCTCTAAAACTCATAGAACATCCTCTTGAGTAAAGCGCATTGGTAATAAATCATCAATTGTTTGTTCAATTGTATCAACACCATTTGATAAATAAATGGGTGTCGTATCTTCAAGTAATTCAGATAATACTTGTCTACAAATCCCACAAGGAGCACCAATACGATGACCATCCGTCACAATCGCAATGGATTCAATATCTTGTTTACGATATCCATTGGAATAAGCCGCAAAAATCGCACTTCTTTCACCACAGTTAGTTGCGCCAAAGGAAGCATTTTCAATGTTTGCTCCTAAAAATGTGTTACCATCCTTAGTCACAACACATGAACCTACATGATAATTTGAATAAGGTGCATACGCATTCCCCATTGCTTTAAATGCTAATTTCAATACATCTTCTTTTTTCATAGTTCCTCCTATAGATGTTGAGCAATAAAAATAATACCAATAATTAAACTAAATAATGCAGCAATCAGAACTGCAGCAGCCCCAAGATCTTTAGCCTTTTTTGTAAGAATATGATAACTTGGATCAAGTCGATCCATCATACTTTCAAATGAACTATTTAAATACTCAAGCGTTAATACCATTGAGATACAAATCAACCATATAGCCCATTCAATGCTCGTAAATTTAAATACACATGCAACAACTATCGCACAAAATGCAAAAAAGAATTGTAACTGAATACTAAAATCAGTTATTAATCCTTCTAGAATTCCATTAAATGCTACTCTAAACTTAAAGATTAATTTTTGAATCGCACTACCTTCTTGCAATTTCATGTAAGATTTCCTCTTGTAAAGAAAACATTTCTTTTTCATCATCTGAATCCATATGATCATACCCTAATAAATGTAAAATCCCATGTGTAACGAGAAAACAGAATTCTCGTTTTAAGCTATGACCATATTCTTGAGCTTGTTCACGTATTGATTTGACATTAATAAAAATGTCACCCAACTCAATGTTATCTTCACCATTAACCATTTCATAATCATCCATTGATGCAAAACTAATAACATCCGTTACTTTATCAATGTTTCGATATGTACGATTTATTTCGTGAATGGTTTCTGGTTCAACAAGTATAATTGAAAAATCATACTTCTTATCAAGATTTAACACTTGCATGGTTTTTTGAGTGATTAAATCAATGTATTTCCGATAATTCTTCCATGATTGCTCATTGCTTTGATTGATATATTCGTAGTTCATCATAACGAAATTATTATACCATAGACAAAAATAATTTGAGTTATATAAGATGAAGAAAAGAGCTTTCGCTCTTATCCAAAATCATAATACTGACCAGTTGCTTCATAAATAATTTGTTCGCAAACATTCTTTGTATGATCCCCTGCTCGCTCAATATTCCGTGCCATTCCAACCAAAGGAATTAATCGAATGGTATTCGGATCATTTAACTCAACTTCTTCTAATTTGAAGAATAAATTCTTGATTAATAAATCGATTTCATCATCGATTTTAGGTAATGCAAATGCTGCATCTAAATCTCTATTCTCAAACACTTCCATTGCTTTGCTTAAGAAATCGAGGTAAACAAGATAAATTTCTTCTATTAGATTCATTTGATCTTCATGAATAGGGTCGTTCTTCAAAATAAATCGTGCAATATTCTTTGCATAATCTCCCATGCGTTCTAAATCAGTCGCAATCTTTATACCTGCTATGATAATCCTTAAATCACTCGCTACAGGCGCAAGTAAAGCTAATACTTCTAATGCTCTTCGATTAACGGATTCTTCATCATTATTAACATATTCATCACTTTCAATAATGGTTAATGCTAAATCACGATTATTGGTTTTAAGAGCTCTTAAAGCATCTTCATGCATCTTATGAACACGTGAACCCATTAATAATATATTTTCTTTAAATAAGCTTAATTCTAAGTTAATTTTTACCATATTAACCAAACCTTCCTGTTATGTAATCTTCTGTTCGCTTATCCTTAGGAACATGGAATAAATCTCGAGTCTCTCCCATTTCAATCACTTCACCCATTAAGAAGAAAGCTGTTTTATCACTGATACGTGCTGCTTGATGCATTGAGTGTGTAACAATAATAATCGTATAATCCTTCTTAAGATCTTGTATTAATTCTTCAATTTTAGCAGTCGCGATTGGATCTAAAGCCGAAGTTGGTTCATCCATAAGAATCACTTCAGGTTCCATCGCAATTGCACGTGCAATACAGAGACGTTGTTGTTGACCACCAGATAATCCATATGCATTATCATTTAAACGATCTTTAACTTCATCCCATAAAGCTGCTTTCTTTAACGAAGTTTCACAAACCTTATTTAATACATTTTTATCCTTTATATTCTGACATCTTAATCCATAAATAACATTTTCATAAATACTCATTGGAAACGGATTAGGCTTTTGGAATACCATACCAACTCGAGTTCTCAAATCCACTACATCAATCTTATCTTTCACAATATTCTTTTGATCAAATACAATATCTCCATCTATCTTAACATTTGGAATTAAATCGTTCATTCGATTTAAACATCTCAGTAAAGTAGATTTACCACAACCACTTGGACCAATGAAAGCTGTAACCTCATAACGTGATATATCCATATTGATACTTTTTAATGCCTGTTTATCTCCATAATATAAATTTAAATCTCTAATTTCAAATGAATTTTCCATATGATTTACCATTGTTTAACCTTTGCTCGAGTTAATACTTTAACTCCAATATTCATAATTAAGACCATAACTAATATAACAATTGATATTGCACTCGCAAGTGCGAAATTCGGTTGATCACCATTCATAATTGACCAAATTTGTACAGCTAACGATGTAGCGCCTTTTAGTATTTCTGGTTTATCACTAATATACGTTCCCATCGTATAAATAAGAGCTGCTGATTCACCAATAATTCTACCGATGCTTAAGATTGTTGCGGTTAATATTCCAGGTAAAGCAGATGGAAGGATGATTTTAAAAATCGTTTGAGACTGATTTGCTCCTAAAGAATGGCTCGCTTCTCTAAAACTATCAGGTACGACTTTTAATGATTCTTCTGTTGTTCGAATAATCGTCGGTAATAAGATAATTGATAAAGTCAAACCACCCAATAAGATACTCGTACCATTTGCCCCAACCAATGCTGTAATAGGAAATAGAACTAAGATACCCATCAACCCATATACAATACTCGGTACACCTGTTAGTAATTCAATACTACTTCGAATAAATGGTGTAAATCGATTAAACTTAGCATATTCATTTAGATATATGGCTGTCATAATTCCAATGGGCAACGAAATTAGTAAAGAAATACCAATTAAGATAAGCGTAGCAATTAATGATCCTAAAATCCCACCACCCTGAGTTTGAATAAACACTGAATCAAGTTGATCAGATTTATCAATTGTATTAATCGTGTCTTCTGCGTTTTGTTTGACAACTGGTCCAGCAGAACGTGTTACTCCATTCGTATTTACATAACTAATCTTATTTAATATCATACCTTCTTTAGCTTGTATGATTTGTCCCTCATTAACACCTGTTGTAGAATTAATCAATTGATTAAATGGTGATTGAGGGTGGATATAACTAATCACAACAATAGCTTCTTTTCTTGCATCAAAATCATCTTTGAGAGCTATACCGAATTTGTCTGAGTAATATTCGTTTGTATCTAATGTTGTATCCAATAAGAAATTATGCTCACTTTCAGGAATCTTAGCATAATAATTTTCTGACCAGTACGGACTTGTAAATAAATCGAGATTAAGTGTTGAGAACCCCTTTTGAAAGATAAATACGAATATAACAATTAATAGTAGTACACTCATTGAACTAAATAGGTAAGTTATTCCATCTAATAGAATATCTTTGAAATTTTTCTTACGCATGATTCTTACCTATTTTTTTCTTCAATGTATTAATCAATAAATTTGAAACAAGTATCACAACCATTAACACTAAACCTACCGAAAAGCGTATATCATAATCTAGACCGGTTGTTTCCTTTAGACCTGCTAACATTGTTGATGTCATTGTACGTGTAATATCAAATAAATTGAAACTAGGTCCAAACATCTTATTTCCAGCAACTAAACTTACTGCAGTTGCTTCTCCAAATGCTCTTCCTAAGCCTAGGATGGCACCTGCGAAGATCCCAGATTTTGCAGAATTTAAAACGATTTTAAAGTTTGTTTGGGTTTTAGAAGCTCCCAATGCATACGAAGCTTTCTCCAAATCAATATCAACCGCTTTGATAGCTGTAATCGATATCGAAGTAATTGTAGGCATAATCATAATCGCAAGAAGTAAGATAACTGCGAGCAATGAACTACCACCTGCTGTTTGTACTCCTAATACTTTAGCTAAACTTTGTATAAATGGAACAATAAACCCAACCGCAAATACACCATAAACAATCGATGGAATGGATGCTAATATTTCTATTGCACTTTCAATGATGACACCCACACTTTTTGGCGCAATCTTTACAACAAATAATGCAGTTAATACAGAAATTGGAAATGCAATTAACAATGATGCAAAGCCTGAGATCAAAGTATTTATTACAATGAATCCCACCCCATATATCGCTTGATCTTGTCTCCATACCATTCCTGTGAGAAACGATAAAATATCTTGCTGACCATAACTATAATTTGCTAGAAATGGTGATATTCCTTTTTGAGCGATAAATATGATTATCACAAAAATCATTATTGATGATATAAAAGCACTAATAAAGAAAAGCGACTTAAAGAATAAGTCTTGATATAACTTAAATTGTTTAGATTGCTTAAACATGGATTGATTCATAACTTCTCCTTAGAAACAGTAATAGGACTCATCTAAGTCCTATTACTTCGTTAGTATTTACTTAGCTAAATCTTCCCAAGTACTGATCGCACCAGAGAATATATTGAAAATCAAATCAGTATCCGCATCACTTAATAATGTATTCTCATCATTTACAACAACTACAATTGCATCCATGCAATATACACCAGTAGAAGCACCTAAATTAACTGTTTCCTCTGCTTTAAAGTAACGAGAAGCAAAACCAATATCAATTGCATTCGCAGAGTCTTTTTCAGCACCAAGTGTACGTTTGAATCCATCAGAGGATCCAGTATGATTCATTTCAAATTGAACACCTGTTAATGCTTGGAATGCTTCTAAAGCTGCTTTTAATGTTTTTTCAACTGAAGTAGATCCACCTGTTTTTAACACTACAGAACTTAAGTCCTTATTTAGAACTGGATGATTTGCTTTAAGTGTATCCCAAGCTGTACCAGAATCCACATCTACGATTCCACCAGCTGCGAATACAACTTCACGTCCTTCAACTGAATTCATCAAGAAATCAGTAAACGCTAGAACAACAAGCTCTTGATCTTCTGATACAAAGTCTCCACTCGCACGAGTAACAAATTCAAATGGTCTAGCTAACTCATAGGATTTATTAATAACATTTTCTTCTGTTGCTTCAACACCTTTATAACTAAGTGGTGTAATACCATTCGCCGCAAAATCCGTTGTTAAGGATACATAACCAATACCATTTAAATCTTCACCAACCTTGACTGCCATATCGCCATTACCTGTTACTTCAATAGCAGATACTGTTAATTTATCTTCTAACTTAATAAATTCTTCAAATGCACCACGTGTACCAGATGACGCATCACGTGTATAAACATTAATCGTTCCTGTAACTTTATTTTCTTCAACCGCTGGTTCATTCGCTGCACAACCAACTAACCCTAAACTTAAAATTAATCCAATTGTCAATAATCGAAAAAGTTTCATATTTCCTCCTAGGATAAATCCTAAGCATAGTATATGAAACTTCATTTATTGATTGGTTTATGATATGTTAATGCTTCGTTAATTATTATTAACAATTGTCGCGGGCAAAATGATTGTAAATTGTGTTCCTTTATTTAACTCACTACTTACTTCAATTTGACCTTTATGTGCTTGTACATACGCTTTTACGATTGCTAAACCTAATCCACTACCACCCGTCTGTCTAGATCTTGATTCATCTACTCGATAATATCGATCAAAGATATAAGGGATTTCTTCTTGTTTAATCCCTATGCCTTCATCTTGTACAATGACTTCAAATCGATTGGAACTTAAAACAGCTGTCACTCGTATTGTTCCCCGATCACTCGACTTTATTGAATTACTCAATAAATTGGATATTATATGGTAAAATTTATCCTTATCTGCATAAATCATTGTATCCTTTTGAACATCATTTATAAAGAGCAGCCTCTTCTCCTTTAACAATGTACTGTAACTTCGATGCACTTCATTTACAAGTTCACTTAAATTAAAACGCGTTAATTCTAACATCACATTTTTTGAAGAGTAACGAGATAGGTTTAACATGTCATTAATGATATTTTCCATACGTTTAGATTCTAATTCAATCTGTTTCAAGAAATCACTTAATATTTCTGGATCATTAAAATTAGGTCGATTAAGAATCTCTGACATACCCTTTATCGCTGAAACAGGTGTTTTTAACTCATGAGACGCATCTGCAATAAAGCGTTTTTGAATTCGTTCACGTTCTAGAATACTCGTGATATTTTGGAAAATAAATAGAGTTCCAACAAATCGATTATTCTCATAGATTGTGATTGATGTCGCATTATAATCTTGCCCATTAATACTTACACTTCTTTGTAAATTGGATTCCTTTAAGTACGATTCACGCATAAAAACACGAATATCATTGTTGATTGGACTATCTTCTTTCAAAACACTTATGGACGGTATGTTGTTCATTCTTAAAAAACTTTCATTTGAAAGTAAGAAGTTTGCTTTATTATCTAACAGCGCTAACGGGAAGTTTATGTTTGTAACGATGGTTTCTAATTGCTTATATCTTAAATTTGATTGTTTATTAATCTGAAACATTTTTTCTTGATATTCAAACAACAAACGTTCCGATTTTATTTTTTTTATATTGACTTCATCAAAGAAAATTAAAAGAATAGCTAGAAAGATTATCACTAGAAAAGCATTTAGATCCACTATACGTATATTCTGATTTAAGAATAGTAATGCAAACCCAATCGCCAGTTTGATATAGAACTTAACGCTCATTATGTACCTCTAAACTATATCCAACTCCTCGAATCGATTTAAACTCAAATAGATTTGATTTAACTTTGGATTTTAGTTTAAATACATGTACATCAACAATTCTTGTATCCCCATCATAATCAAAATTCCAGAGTTCATTTAAAATATCATCTCTTGATAATACTTTATTTTTATTATTGATAAAATAAAGAAATAAATCGAACTCAACTTTAGTTAAGAAAATTGGTTCGTTATTCAAAATACATGTACGCTTACTAATATCAATAACACAATCACCAATTGTTCGAATTTGTGTATTCTCTTGTTTTAAGCGTTTTAAATGAGCATTCACACGAAGAATCAGCTCTCTTGAAGAGAACGGTTTGCGCATATAATCATCAACACCTGCTTCAAACGCTTCTACAATATCTTCCTCTTCATCTTTTGCAGTGAGCATAAAAAGTATCGCATCATACGATTCACTGCGAATCTTTTTAACTAATTCAATTCCACTTAGTTTTGGCATCATCCAGTCAATTATACAAACATCATAGTTATTTTTATGAATGAGTTCTAGCGCTTCTTCACCATTCTCACATACATCATAATCAAAACCCGCATGCTTTAAATCATAACTTACTAATTTTCGGATATTTATTTCATCATCAACGAATAGAACTCTAGCCATTTTTTTCATCCTTTTCATACGATTCAATAATTTTTTGTACTAGTGGGTGTCTTACGATATCCATTTTACCAAGTTCGACAAATTTAATCTCAGGAATATCTTTTAAAACTTTCTTAGCATGTGCTAAACCTGAACTTTGTTTTAAATCAATTTGGGTTATATCCCCTGTCACAACTAAACGTGTATGAAATCCCATACGTGTTAGAAACATTAACATTTGCGTTTTTGTTGTATTTTGTGCTTCATCCAAAATAACATATGCATCATCGAACGTACGCCCACGCATATAGGCAAGTGGTGCTATTTCAATCACACCTTTCTCAATCATTTTATCGACTGTTTCAATGCCTAATACATCATTGAGTGCATCGTATAAAGGTCTTAAGTATGGATCAATTTTTTCTTTTAAGTCCCCAGGTAAGAAACCTAAGTTCTCACCTGCTTCCACAACAGGTCGAGTTAATATAATTTTCTTAATCTCAGCTTTCTTTAATAGAGAAACAGCATATACAACAGAAAGATAGGTTTTACCAGTCCCAGCAGGACCTGATGCAATAACACATTCGTATTCTTTTAAAGCATCCACAAAACGACTTTGTCCAAGCGTTTTTGCATAGATTGGTTTACCACTTACGGTACGACCAATTAATTGATTGGATACTTTAAAGAATTGTTCTTGAGCATTCTCAATGACACATTGAGATAAATAAATGACATCTCTTTCATCTAAACTATTATTTTGCTTTATGTGATGAATAAATGCATTAAGTGAATCAAATATCATTTGAGCTTGTTTAGGATCACTCGTATTAACTTGTAATGTATTATCTCTCAAAATAAATTCTTGATTAAATGTTTGTTTTAATAGTTTTAGATTCTGATCTTGTAAACCATGTAATAATTGTGTCTCTTCTAAAGTAAGAGCACTTAATTCATATTTGTAGTTTTGTGTCATTTTTGTCCTCTATCTTAATTTTATCGTTCTATAAAAAAATGTAAACAAAAAGAAGCTTTCGCTTCTATTTTGAACGGCGTGCTTTTCTAGCAGCTTCTTGTTTTAATTTACGTTTAACTCCAGGTTTAACGTAATATTCTCTTTTACGTGCTTCAGCGAGGGTACCATTGCGCGATACTTGGCGTTTAAAACGACGTAACGCTTCATCTAAACCTTCATTCTCTTTTAAAACGACTCTTGGCATTCTCTCCCCTCCTTTCCTAAAGTTACCGTTGTAATTATAAACAGTCTAAGCATAAATTGCAAGTTAATATGATGAATTAGCGTCTAAACCTTGAATTAACTTAACTCCACTGGATGTTCCAATACGATCTGCACCAGCTTCAATCATTTTCTTCAAATCCTCTGAAGTCTTTACCCCACCTGCAGCTTTAACTTTACATTGACCTTTGACTGTATCTTTCATAAGTTTAACATCTTCGAATGTTGCGCCACCAGTTGAGAATCCTGTTGAAGTTTTAACAAAATGAGCTTTGGCTAAAACACACAATTCACACGCTCTAATCTTTTCTTCTTCCGTTAATAGACATGTTTCAATAATTACTTTAACAGTCTTCCCATGTGCAGCTTTAACTACAGCTTTAATGTCATTAAGTACTACTTCATCTTGTTTATCCTTAAGTGCTCCAATGTTAATAACCATGTCAAACTCTTCAGCACCTTGAGCTAAAGCAACTTGAGTTTCATGCACTTTACTTTCGGTAGAGGTAGCACCTAAAGGGAAACCGATAACCGTGCAAACTTTAACATTTGAACCTTTTAAAGCTTCTTTACATAAAGGCACCCAAAATGGATTAACACAAACTGATGCAAACGAGTTCACAACAGCTTCGTCACAGAGTTTTAGTAGTTCTTCTTGAGTCGCATTCGCTCTTAATAAAGTGTGATCAATATATTGGTTGTAAGTCATTTTGTTCCTCCTTTTGAACAATTACTTTTCTAAGTATATCTATTGCAGCGGCATCATCACCCATCCAGTATTCTTTCCCATACTGACGAGTAATATATCGTTCATTCCCTTTGGCAAGAATGAGTACCGTATCATTGGTATTGGCTAATTCTAATGCTTGAGAAATCGCATCATAACGATCTAAAACAATAATATAATTATTCTCTTTGATCCCATTCGCAATTTCTTGAGCGATTTGCAGTGCAGATTCATTTCTTGGATCTTCTTCAGTTAAGATAATCATTTGACAATACTTATCACTGATACTACCCAAAATAGGACGTTTCTTACTATCTCTTTTACCCGCAGATCCAAAAACACTTATAATCTTGTTATTGGGTGATGTAATTGATTGAGCAAATTCAAATATCTTCTCAAATCCATCCGGTGTATGCGCGTAGTCTACAATAACATTAAACTTTTGACCTTCTTGTATAACTTCCATTCTTCCATCAACTTGCGGTAATTTATTAAGATAATCAGTCATATCTTCAATACTAATTCCATTTTGATGTAAAGACGCAATAACTGCTAATAGGTTTGATAAATTGAACTCAGAAACAAAATTTGTTTCTAATTGATATTCTTTACCACTAACTATTAAAGTAAATTTTGTCGATAAGGGACTAAGAATTATATCTTTAGCTTGATAATCTGCTTCGTTATAAATACTATAGCTGTATTTTCGTGTGTTTATTTCACTAAATAACCGTGCTCCATATGGATCATCAATATTAACAATGGAACACCCCTTAGGTTTAACCAATGAAAATAGTTTCTTTTTAGCTTGATAATAATTCTCAAGATTCCCATGATAATCTAAATGATCATGTGTTAAGTTTGTAAAAATCGCTACATCAAATCTTAATGAATCTACTCGATGTTGATCTAAACCTTGACTCGATACTTCAAGAGCACACGCTTCCATATCCGCTTTTAACATTCGTCTTAACATCTTTAATGTAGGTACTGTCTCATCCGTCGTAAAATCAGGTTTTTCCTTATGAATACCATATTCAATTGAAATAGTCCCACTATAACCACTCGGTTTCCAATTACATAGTAATTCTTTTATTGTTTTAGCGATTGTACTTTTACCATTTGTTCCAGTGACACCAAACATCAATAGTTTTGAACTGGGGTTATGAAAAAATATGGATGCACTTCGATTTAATTCGTCAATAACATTATCTACTTTGATGTATTCGATGCCATCTACTTTGTCTATTTCTTCACTATGAACAATTGCGATTGCTCCATTCTTAATTGCTTGATGAACAAAATGATGTCCATCATGAACCATGCCTTTTAAACAGAAAAAGAGCGAATTCTTTTGTTCAATTCTAGAATCCGTCATAAACTCTTTAATTTCGATGGCTGGTGCATCATTAAATAATCGATTCAGTTTCATGTTCTTCTCTTTCTGCAATTAAATAATCATCTTTTACATCAATTACTTTACAACGAATAATCTGATTAATCAAATTAGATGAACCTTTAACCAATACTGGCAAGTATTGACTTGAATATCCAAATAGATATCCATCGTTCACTTCTTCACATAAAATATCTACATAATGACCAATCCAAGATTTCATTACTTTGATATTATTTAAGTCAGAAAGTCTTTGAGCACGATGAACACGATCTTTCTTAACTTCATTTGAAAATTGATTTTCATACAATGCGGCTTTCGTCATTTCTCTCTTTGAATATGGGAAGACATGCATAAATGAAAACTCACAATGTTGAATGTTTTCTAAAGAAGACTCGAAAATTTCTTCAGTTTCTGTTGGAAATCCTACAATTAAATCCGTACTGATACAAATATCCGGTATTTCATGCCGTATATCGTTTAATTTCTCAATATATTCTTCAATTGTATAGGGTCGATTCATTGATTTTAATACTGAATTATCGGCAGCTTGTAAAGGTATGTGCAAGTGATGAGCAAATCGTGGTTCATTCTTAATAAGTTGAATAATCTCATCTGTCACTTCTGTAATTTCAATGGATGATATTCGTATACGCTCAATTGTTGTTTCATTCTTAATTCGCAGTAATAACTCATAAAGATTAGAATTGATATCATTCCCATAACGACCTGTATGAATACCCGTTAAAGTAATTTCTTTGTGTTCTTGATAATCATTAATTTGTCGAATAATCTCATCTTGTTCTAATGAACGTTCGCGACCACGTGCGAAAGGTATAATGCAATAAGTACAGAATTGATTACATCCATCTTGAACTTTGATATAGGCTTTCTTTTGGTGTTTAAATGAATTTATTGGAAGTACTTCAAAACTTCTTGGTAATTCAAATTGTGTATTTTGTATCTTATGTTCTATGAGTTCAAGAAATCTATTTTTATCCTTAGCACCTATTAACAAATCAACTTGATACTTTTCTTTCAAGAAATCATGATGTGTTTGAACATAACATCCAACCACCACCACAAAAGCATCTGGGTTAGTTCGTTTAGCTTGTGCGATTTTTTGACGACTTTTAAAACTTGCTGTATTGGTAACTGTACAAGTATTGATAATGACCAAGTCTGTCTTTTCTTTTGGCAATCCTTCCAGATATCCTGCATTTAAAAGAGTCTGACGATAAAATTCAGATTCATATGTATTTACTTTGCATCCTAAGGTTTGTATTTGAAAGGTCTTCACTTTATTTTTTAATCCTTTTATTCTTAAACTTTATTAATCTATTCTTTGTTTTATCATTAACTAAACTAGAACGAATGAATTCATCTAATATATCATCTTCATTTTGACTTGATATCTTGAAAGCTAATGGTTTTAAATCCTCTTTTAATGGTTGTATCTGACATAAATCTTTACACAATGAATAACGAATTAATGTGTAATCATCGTTAATGTAATACAAACTACGAGTTAAATGATAATAGAAAACCAAATGATGATCATTTTGAATTAATACAATTATTGGAATAAATTCTTCTCTAAACGCTTGAAGTCCATATGTTTTTACAGAAATGGTCCGATCTTGAAATTGTTTATACAGTTTAAAATACTGAGGAAGTTCTAAAATGGCAATTTCATTGTTATAGAGTGAATTTAATAACTCATCGAAAAATGCAATCCAAATTGGTTTTTGATTATAAGTAAAGTACCGACTTTCATTCTTAACTTTATTTAACTCAATTAATATCAATCGATTTCTTTCTTGAAATGATAGATTCTCCCAATAATCAAATAAAGCTGTACGATTATCTTCAAAACATTTTTCAAATGCTTCTTTATTGATTAAACTCTGTAATTCAATTAAAGCTAAAAAATAATCTAGTTCAGTTTTAATCTTTTTTTCGATTTTATATTTTGCAAATTTAGTTTGTATAAGATTGATATTTTTTTTTAATGGTTTGTTAGATGAAATATCAATTTTATTACCTTTGTAGAGAATATCAAGCATTTTTAAAACCCTCAAGCATAAAATCTATACCACTTAAAATATATAAACCGGCTGTCTCTGCTCTTAAAATACGATGACCTAAACTAACAGAAATAAATCCATGTTTAACAAGATATTCAACTTCACTCTCTTCAAATCCACCTTCCGGACCACAAATAATCGTAATGGATTCTGGATGATTAAGATGATCACGTAAATGGCTGGAGTCTTCAGCTTCATACGCAACAAAATTAATCTCAGATTTATACTGATCAATATCCGATAATTGAATGATATTCTCAAGTTTTGGGATATTATTGCGTCGAGATTGCTCAGCAGCTTCTGTCATAATCTTTTGATAACGTTCAAGCTTACGATTCGTTTCTTGTTTTTCCCAATGCACCACATTTCGCTTTAACTCAATCGGCACAATTCGATATACACCTAACTCAGTAGCTTTTTGGATGCAATATTCCCATTTTTCTTTACGAATTAGGGCTTGAATAAGAGTAACCTTACAGTTCATTTCGGCATTATTGGTGACAAATTCAATGGGAGTCGCAAACAATTCCTCATTATTCAATCTAATTTTACATAGCGCAAGCTTTCCATCTTGATCAACACATCGAATCATTTTTCCATCTTGATAGCGTAAAACATGAATGCACTGATGAGCAATATCATCCTTTAGCTTTTTTTCTTGATTTATTTCTAATGTGCTATCAATAAAGAACTGTTGCATTATTTTATAACTCCATTGCTTGCTAATTCACGTAATTGTTTTACTTCAAATGGTTTTAATCGACGATACTCTCCTGCTTTTAGATCTTTACATTCGATAAACGCCATCTTGCTCCGATGTAAGCGTGTTACTTTATAGTTTAGTGCTTCCATCATACGTTTGATCTGACGATTCTTTCCTTCTTGAATCGTTAATTCAAACTCTGTCGTTTTCTTTGCAAAATCTTTATTGGTAACCCAAACCTTTGCAGGTAGTGTTACTGTTCCATCATCTAAAGTAATCCCCTTTTCAAGCAATTTAATTTGTGGAGTTGTTAATACTCCATCAATCTTAACTTCATATGTTTTGGGTAAGTGAAAACGTGGATGAGTCATTTCATTCGCAAATTCACCATCATTTGTCATTAATAAAACACCACTGGTGTCATAATCTAATCGACCTACTGGAAATATCCGTTCATTACTATCAAATAAATCGACAACAGTTTTACGATCATGTTCATCTTTTAGTGAACAAATTACTTTCTTTGGTTTGTGTAAGAGATAATAAACCTTATTTTCTCCTTCAACTTTCTTACCATCAAACTTAACAACACTTCCCTTTTTAACAACATATCCAAGTGTTGTGATTATTTCATCATCGACTGATACGCGTCCAGCTAGAATTAAATCTTCAGCTTTTCTTCTAGACGCAATTCCAGCTTTCGCTAATACTTTTTGTAAACGTTCCATTTTATTACTCAAATAGCTGATTTTCGCTACTTTCCTCTTGATATGATGGAAGATTAGGTAATTCGTTTAAACTCATCAGTTTAAATAAATCTAAGAATTCTTCCGTAACTTCGTACAATATTGGTCTACCAGCTGATTCAGATCGTCCTGCTTCACGAACTAAGTCTTGTGCTTGTAATTTCTTAAGCATCATTTCACAACCAACACCACGTATCTCTTCTATTTCAGTTCGAGTGATGGGTTGTTTATATGCAATAATGGCTAAAGTCTCAAGTGCAGATTGAGATAATTGTCTTGATTTGGTTAAACTAATAATTCTTTGAACATAATCATGAATTTCAGCTTTTGATATAAACTTATATAAATCGTGCACACAGACTAACTCAAATCCTTTATCTTCAGCCTGATAGTCAATCATCATCTCATTTAAAAGTTCTCTAACACTTTCTTCTTCAATTGAAAGTGCTTCAGATAATTGTTTTAAACTGATACCTTCTTCACCAAAAACGAATATGATCCCTTCAAGTATTGCTTTAAGCGTCAAGTCCATACATTTTCCCCCTTCTAAAATAGACTTCAGAATTTTCAACCCAGAATTCAAGTACATCTCTTCGATTAAGTTCAAGTATCGCTAAGAATGTCACGATTAAGATTGATTGGTCTTCTACGTCTTGAATCATGTCTTCAAAGAAGAATGGTTCCTTAAGCGTAGAAATCATTAATATCATTTGTTCACTTCGATCTTCTATCGACATTTCTGTCTTAGTAATTCTTACTTGGTTTGGATGTGAATAGTTAAATCGTAAAAGACACTTCTGCATCGCTTTTAATAAATCACTTTGATCCGCATGCACAAAACGAATGTTTTCATCTTCCGCAATCTCAAGAATTTGTTTTTCCATCGGTTTCTCGAGTTGTTTCTGACGAAGTAAAAAACGTTCATTTAAGGTTTGACTTATATCTTTAAATTGTTGATACTCAATCAAACGACGTACTAATTGATCCTTAGTATCTTCTTCATAATCACCCACTTCAAGTGGTTTAGGATCAACAGGTAAACATTTCTTTGACTTATATTCGACTAATGCCGCTAATTCATAAAGATATTCTGTAGCAATATCAAGTTTATTCTCTACTGAATCCAAAAATAAAATGTATTGATCGATTAATACATCAACTTGCAAATCAAAAAGATCTAATTTCTTATCTTTAACAAGATGAAGCATTAAATCTAATGGCCCTGAGAATTGATCGAGTGTAACGTTGAAATTTGACATAGCTTTTCTATTATAACAAATTATACTTAGCAAAAATAACTAATTCGAAGATTGATTAATCCGACTTTCGATTTCTTTTATACAATTTTCTTTTGACATAGATTGATACTCTTCATAATGGAGTGGTAATCCAATATCAACTAATGTTTTATAATATCCTCTCTTGCGCATAATGTCTTGAGTATTTATTAGAGAAAGAGGTATTAATGTTTTCTTTGTGTAATAGGCATAATCGATAAATTCATTTAAACAATTCAAACGTTCCAATTGATTGGAATAAACAATTAAATTACCTGCATAAATCATACGATTTTCAACTTCATCCACATTTTTTACAAAATCATAATTGGAACTAATTCTTAAAGTTAATATACGCTTAAACCAGTTTGATAAGAATGGAATTTTAGTTTTTTCATCAAGAATAAAACTAATATTAATCGGGAATAAACTCAATAATAGTAATGAATCATAAGGATTATTATGATGAGCAATAAAAATAAATCCATCTTCAAGTGGAATATGATTCACATGTCTTATTTCTGATTTTACTTTTACAAGTTTAAGAATTAATGCAGCCCAAGTCTTTGCACTCATTTGATTTAATTCAAAATCATCTTTCCTGATATGCAAAGCAGAAAGTTTGATTGATGGATAATAAATAATCATTTTAATAAAGAGTATTATATGTTTCATTTTATATTTTCTCTAACAAAGTAAATTTGAACTCATCAAACTCTTGAGACTCAATTACTTTATATCTATTGATATTGAACATTGGAAAGAATGTATCACAGTCATAAGTCTTCTTAACAAAACTAATCGCAAGTCTTTTAGCATAAGGTAATGCTTTAGTATAGATTTCTGAGCCTCCAATAATATAGATATTCTCAGATGTATCCTTCTTTTCTTCCAAGAAAGCATCAAAATCTCTTATGATTTGAATGTTTTCATCAATTGAATCAACTGTACGACTCACAATAAAGTTCTCACGATTCGGTAAAGCTCTACCAATGCTTTCATAAGTCTTACGTCCCATTACAACTTTGTGATGGAGCGTTCTTTCTTTAAACAACTTTAAATCTTCCTTGATATGCCAAGGTAATTTCCCATTTTTACCGATTCCATTATGTGGATCCATCGCAACAATCAACGTAATCATACACTTACCTTTGCTGATATGAGTGGATGTGGATCATATCCTTCTAAACGAATATCTTCATATTTGAAGTCTTCGATATTTTTAATTGTAGGATTAAGTATGAGCTTAGGTAAAGGTCTAAAATCGCGGTGAAGTTGAGTATTAACTTGTTCTAAGTGATCCTTATAGATATGAACATCTCCAAATGTATGAACAAACTCACCCACTTCTAACTCACAAACTTGAGCGATTAAATGCGTTAATAGCGCATAAGACGCAATATTGAAAGGTACACCTAAGAATACATCAGCGGAACGTTGGTAAAGTTGACAAGATAGTTTCTTATTATCTGATGAGACATAGAATTGCATCATCATATGACATGGAGGTAAAGCCATGTTTTCAAGTTCTGCAGGATTCCATGCATTTAAAATATGTCTACGTGAAAAAGGATTCTTCTTGATTCCTTCTATCAGTATCGATAATTGATCAACACCATTAAAGTTACGCCACTGTTTACCGTATACAGGCCCTAAATCACCATGTTTTAAAGCAAAAACTTCATCAGATTTAATTCTCTCAACAAACTCTTGTAGCGTTTCATTTTGATAATCAGACGATTTTTTAAACTTCTCATAAGGCCATTCATTCCAAATACGTACATCATTCATCACGAGTGGTCGAATGTTTGTTGATCCGGTAATAAACCATAAAAGTTCATATGCTATTGACTTAAAATGAACTTTCTTAGTTGTTAGTAATGGAAATCCTTCGGATAAATCAAAACGCATCTGATAACCAAATGTAGAAATTGTCCCAGTCGATGTACGATCTAATCGTTCTGTTCCATTATTTAAAATGTGTCTTAGTAATTCGTGATATTGTTTCATAATTTTGTCCCTGTTATCATTATAACAAAAAAAACGGTTTTCACCGTTCTTGCTTTACTTAGTTGTGAGAAATGACACCTTCTCCGCTATTACTTCGCAATAATAGAAACGTCCATTATCTTTTGTTTCATAACTATTGGATTGTAATCGACCTTTGATTCCTAATAAAGAACCTAACTCACATTGTTCTACTGTAGATTCCGCAACTTGACGCCATAACGTACATAAAATCGTATCATTTTCATATTCCCCCTGGCTATTCTTAAAATTTCGTTCAACTTCGACCAAAATATCTGCAAATTTCACACCACTACTAGTTTCTTTTAATTCTGGTAAACGAACAACTTTTCCTACGAGTACGACTTGATTCAACATGAAATCCTCCTTGTGTGAAGGATTATCTCAAATGTTAGGATTAAATAAAAATGCATGTATTTGCTAATTTAATACTAAAAAAGCACATACAGAATAACAGTATGTGTTTATTTTACCACTTAAGCCTTTTTATTCATTTTTACAAATGCAGTATCCATTTGTTTAATATCATCTTTTATTGATAATAAATCATTAAACTCCACAAGTTTTAATGACTCTATCGCATCTGTTACACTCAATCCACTAAACTTTGTTCGAATAAGGGTTAATGCATAATCATCTTGATCATCAAACTGTCTTAAGAGTTGAGCAAAGTATCGTCTCTTGAGTTGTTCAAAATATGTTTCAAATTGAGTAATATCAGACTCTAATCCTTCATGAATTAAACGAGTAAAATCTTCTTTATCTTCATTTTCACCATAGAACATTACATAACCATACTCATGATTGATTTCAACTTCATAACCAAAGTAATCATGAATTCTTTGCTCACTCATCCATTTCTCATATGAAGGATTGATTGGTGAGAAAATAAGTTCAAGAAATAAACGAATTTTCCATTCTTTTAAAAGATTATCTTTATTATTCTTTGATGTTTCAGGAACTTTAAATGTATATGTCATCTTAGATGCTTGAATATCCATTTCAAATTCGAACTCTTTACGATTTACTTCTTTAGGTTCGTTATCAAGAACTCTTTCAATCTCAATAAACTTATTAAAATGTTTCTTTTCTTGATTTTCTTTAATCCAGTTTAAAATAACTTCTGGTTTATTTGGAGTAATACATACAAGCGTCGCATTAGAAGGATGATAGTTTAACTCGTAACAACGCTCGAGTAATTCTCTTGTTATAGAATTAACGGACTCTTCATTCCCTCCAATATCTAAACGTATTGGATGTTTGTGAAACAACGATTGATAGGTCTCTAATACAAGTCGTTGTTCAGGCATTTGCATATACATGCGAAGTTCTTGAACAATAATGCCCTTTTCTTTTTCAACAGACGCATCCGTTATCGAAAGTTGTTGAACGAAATCCAATAAGAGCTGAAGTGGTTTCTTTATATTCTTCTTACTCGAATTGAAATAATAAACTGTTTCAGTATGTGATGTAAAAGCATTTACATTGGCTGATAGATGGCTAAATGTTTCCATGATATCAGATCCATTATTATTTTCAAATAACTTGTGTTCTAAAAAATGCGCAATACCAGATGGATATTCTTGAATGTGTTTACCGATACTTTGTTTTACATCCAAAGATCCATAGGGAAAAGCCATAAAACATGAACTAGATTTAAATCCTTCTTTTTGAATAAGAATTACATTTAGCCCATTCTCTAATTTTGCATGATAATGCGTTTCATTTATTTCTGGATAGTATTTTGTTTCCATTAATTCTTACCTCTGATCATAAACTCAGATACGAGTTCAAGTTGATTCGCAACTCGAATGATATCTTCTTTTTGAATTTTCTTTATCTTATGAATAGATTCTTTTAATTTAAAATCATTTGATGTAATTGAGCGTTGAAACAAGAAGTTTAAATAAGCATTAGGATCATCTTCCATCGATTCTAATCCATTCACAAACATCTTTTTCGCAATACTCATTAGTTTTAAAGAGAATTGGCCCTTTTTTAATTTGTTAATCTGTTCTTCAATTAATATCTCTACGAGTTCTTTTTTAGTATGTTCAATCCCTGTTTGAACTGTCATAATACCATCAAAATTAAAAGATCCTGCACTTATGGAATAACATAAACTACGTTTTTCTCTAACTTCTTGAAATAACAATGAATTAGGTAATTGACCTAACATGATGATCATTACTCTTAATGCAAAATAATTGGAATCACTGTATTCCACATTTGTTGTGTAAATTTGAGTTAATGTTGATTGATCGACTTGTTTATTAAGAATTGATCTAAAATGATGTTTAGCTTCAAATTTATAACTCGTTTTGTCAATAGTATTTGAACCATTAAACTTTAGGATAGACTTAATCTGATTGAATGAATCCTTATTTAAATCTCCAATTACTAGTACATTAGGTTTAATCTCATTGATTAACATAGAATGAAATTTTAATACATCATCCAATGTTATCTCTGATAATGTTTTAAGATTACCCTGACTAAATACTTCTAATGGAGTATCTTTACCTACTCCTTCACATGCTTTGATTAAGCTTAAATAACTAGGTTTATCTTGAATACGTTTTAATGTTGATTCTAGGTTGATTTTAGCCTCATTAAACGTAGATTCATTTAATAACGGCTTAGTAATAGCTGAAAATAAAAACTCTGTAGAAGCCTTTAAATGCGGGAAATATGTATATCGCTCATTAAGTGACTTAATTCTTACTTCAAAGGTATGTGCATGACCATTTGAACTCGTCTTAGTATTCAAGCTTAATCCAAACAACTCATCCATTTTTAATGACATAGCTTGTTTAGTAGGATATTCTAAACAACGATCCGTCATCATGTAAGATAATAAATTAGATAATGTAACATACGGTTCAACATTCGGATACGAAAAACGAACAGAAATGATGAAATCTTTAAACTTATCTGTTTGAATGGATAATAATTCATTAGGTGGTAATATTTTAAACATAGAAAACTCCTTCATCCAATAGTCATGTTATAATTAATTGACTAAACAATATAATACCATAGAACAGGAATGAACCATAAATGGACGCCTATACCAATTCACCTTTATTAACAGACTTATATGAATTTACCATGGCATATACATATTTCAAACAAAAGAAACATGAAGATATTGCCTATTTTGATATGTTTGTACGTACAATACCCGATCAAGGAGGCTATTTAATCTTTAATGGATTAAACCAATTAATTGAGCAAATCAAGAACTACAAGTTTGAAGAAAGAGATTTAAATTATCTTCGCTCATTAAACTTATTTGATGAAGAGTTTTTGGATTACTTAAAAAATATGGAACTTAAACTCGATATTTGGTCAATTGAAGAAGGAACACCTGTATTTACAAATGAGCCATTAGTAACTGTAAGAGGCCCACTCATTCAAACTCAATTGGTAGAAACATTAATTCTGATTTGCATCAACTACCCTACTTTAATCACAACCAAAGCACGAAGAATTGTTGAATCAGCAAAAAAACGTGGTGTAATGGAGTTTGGTGTGCGTCGTGCTCAAGGGATTGATGCGTCCATTGAAGGAGCACGGGCTGCTTATATCGCTGGATGTGTCGGCACTTCTAATACATTAGCAGGTCTTAAGTACAATATTCCTACATCTGGAACAATGGCTCATAGTTTTGTACAAATGCATGAAAATGAATATACCGCATTCCTTGAATATGTAAAAATACAACCGAACAACTCTGTATTACTTGTCGATACATACGATACACTCAATAGTGGTGTTCCAAATGCAATTAAAGTCGCATACGATTATCTCATTCCAAATGGATATCGATTAAAAGGAATTCGTCTAGATAGTGGTGACTTAGCTTACCTATCAAAAAAAGCACGATTAATGCTTGATCAAAACGGTTTATATGATTGTAAGATTATTGCTTCAAATGCATTAGATGAAGATATTATTGATGACTTACTCGTACAAGATGCACGTATCGATACATTTGGTGTTGGTGAGAACCTTATAACCTCAAGATCTCAACCGGTTTTAGGCGGTGTATATAAGGTTGTTGCATACGAAAATAATGATGAAATTATTCCTACCATAAAACTAAGTGAAAATATCGAAAAGATAACAAATCCTGGATTCAAGAAATTAATTCGTTTCTATGATAATGAAACGCATATGGCGATTGCTGATTTAATCTGTCTCGCAGATGAAGTAATTCCTTATGATGAATATGTCTTATTTGATCCAATTTCGCCTTGGAAAAAGAAGACGATTACAAATTATTACTACAAGCAATTACAGAGACCCATCTTTGTAAATGGTCAATTGGTTTATAACCCAAAGACTACCGAAGAAACTAAACAGTATTGTTGTGATCAGATGAATACAATATGGGAAGAAGCAAAACGTTTACGTAATCCACATAAGTATTATGTCGACTTATCACAAAAGTTATATGATTTAAAAAATGAACTCATACAAAAAAACAAGAAGGCATAAGCCTTCTTGTTTATCGTTTACCTGGATCGTAAGGTTCACCAGCAGCTCTTGGAGATGCTGACTTCTTCGATGTAAAGGTTAGAATAATGATAGTCGCAAGATACGGTATCATCTTAAATACATAAGATGGAATACCTAGTGAAAGTAGAGCTGGAATTCCAGTATAGGCTGAAGAAATTGTTTTCATGAGTCCAAAGAAGAACGCAGCGAATAAAATTCTACCAGGTTTCCATTGACCAAAAATCAATACCGCAACAGCTAGGAACCCATAACCACCTACTTGTCCATCGAAGGCAGTTGTAACTGGTACCATTAAGACTAAACCACCTAATCCACCTAAAGCACCTGAAATCAAGACACCAATATAACGCATTTTACGTACATTAACACCTGCAGAATCAGCTGCTTGTGGGTGTTCACCACAGGCTCTTAAACGTAAACCAAAACGTGTTTTATAAAGAACAATTGTAGCAACAATTAAAATCAAGAAGCCAATATAAGTTGTGATATATGTATTCTTGAAGAATAGATCACCTAAAATTGGAATTTGACTTAGAATAGGAACTTCAGTAATACGGAACGTATTTAAGAATGTTACTTGTTGAACACCATTTAACATACGAGCTGTAAAAATTGCAAATGCTGGAGCAAATAGATTTAATGCTGTTCCACTAATAACTTGATTTGCTTTGAAGTTAATCGATGCATAAGCATGGAATAAAGACAAAATCATACCTGTAATAACAGCAATGCCCATCGCAATTAGCAATAAAGTTTGACCAGACATCGTTGCTTGTAATTGATTCATTACAAACAAACTCACAAAGGCACCCATAATCATGATACCTTCAAGTGCAATATTAACAACCCCACTTCTTTCAGAATACATACCACCAATCGCAACGATTAAAAGTGGAATTGAATAAAACATGGTTTGTTGAACTAAGAAATAAAATGTACTTAATGTCATAGCGTTTTACCTCGTAATTTTCTAGCCAATGTCTCAATGAAAGACTTAAACGCTAAAGACAAGGCACTAAAATAGATAATGATCGCAATCATAATATCAATTACTTCAGGCACAAAACTTAGTTTTTGCATATAGAAACCACCTAAGTTCATATACCCAACAAATAAACCTGCAAAGATAATACCAATTGGATTAGATAAGCCTAATAAAGCTACAGGAATACCATTATATCCTTCAGCTGCTAATACATCTACAACTTCGATATGTTTCCCAGTGTTTGATAAGTAAAGTAATCCACCACCTAAACCAGATAATGCACCAGCAATCATCATCGATAAAATGATACTCTTCTTCTCATCAATCCCAGCATAACGACTTGCTTCACGATTATAACCAACAGCTTTTAGTTCAAAGCCAAATGTTGTTTTCTCTAAAACAATATACATGATGATTGCAACACCAATCGCAATAATGAATCCAACATTTACAGATGAGAACGGGAATAACAGATCCATTCCAGCTCTAGGTAAATATGCATTAATTGGTGCAATCGATTGATTACGCGTTAAATCAAATACAGTATTAACAACTAAGAAGTTTACTAAATACATTCCAATGTAATTCAACATGATTGAAGTAATAACTTCGTTAACATTTCGATATGCTTTCAATATCCCAGCAATCGCACCCCATAAAGCACCAGCAAGAGCAGCACCCAATAAAGCAACAATCCATAATAAACCACCTGGAATAAATGTCCATTTAACACCAATATAAATCGCTGCGAACGCACCTAAAATAAATTGGCCAGATGCACCGATATTAAACAAGCCTGTCTTAAATGCAAATCCAACAGATAAACCAGTTAAAATAATTGGCATTGCATTATGCAACATATTTCCAACACCACGTAATCCACCATTAAATCCGCCTTTTAAGATGATAATAAATCCATCAACAGCTTGGCTAGGATTACTAATTAATAAGATACCAAAACCAATAACCAAGCCAACTAATATAACAATAATCGAAGCAGAAACACTTTTAAATGCACGATTATTTAAAAGTTTACTTACGTTCATAACCTACCCCTCTCTTAGAACCAGACATGTATAAGCCAAGTTCTTGTTGAGTAACTTCAGAAGGTTTAACATCACCCACAATTTCTCCTTCATACATTACAACAATACGATCACTGACACCTAGAACTTCACTTAACTCTAAAGAAACAAGTAACACTGCTCGACCTAAATCTCTTTGTTTAATCAATTGATTATGAATATACTCAATCGCTCCAACATCAAGTCCACGAGTTGGCTGAACAGCAATTATCAAATCAGGATCCTTTTCAACTTCTCGAGCTACGATCGCTTTTTGTTGGTTACCCCCTGACATGCTTCTTACATAAGTTATCGGACCTTCACCACTTCGAATATCATATTGTTCAATCATTTCTTCCGCATTCTTTAATCGAGATTTGAAGTTAATAAATCCATTCTTTTGGAATTCATCTAAGAAATATGTTTGTAAAACTAAATTTTCAGCTAATGTAAAATCCAACACTAAACCATGTTTGTGACGATCCTCTGGAATATGAGAAATACCATGGCTATTACGATAACGAATAGACTTATCCGCTATATTCTCACCCTTATAAAGGACTTCACCACCATCAATTGGTAGTAAACCCGTTAGAGCATAGACAAGCTCAGTCTGTCCATTACCTTCAATCCCAGCAACACATAATATTTCACCTTTACGCAAATCGAACGAAACATTATTTACAGCAGATTTCCCATGTACTCTTGAATTAACAGAAAGATTATGAACACTTAAAATTGTTTCACCAATACTAGCTTCTTTCTTTTCTATTTCAAAGATAACCTTACGGCCAACCATCATTTCTGACATTTCTTCTTTTGAAGTACTTGCTACATCAACAGTTCCAATGTATTTACCTTTGCGTAAAACAGAAACACGATCCGCAACCTGTTTTATCTCATTTAATTTATGCGTAATAAAAATAATGGATTTGCCCTCTTCGATCAATCGTTTCATTATTTTCATCAGTTCATCAATTTCTTGAGGTGTTAATACTGCTGTAGGCTCATCAAAAATAAGAATGTCATTTTCACGATATAACATCTTCAAGATTTCGACCCTTTGTTGCATACCTACAGAAATATCTTCAATGATCGCATCTGGTTCTACTCTTAAGTTGTATTGTTGACTTAATGCAACAATCTTCTTACGAGCTTCATCCATTTTAAGAAAACCATTTTTAACAGTTTCTACGCCTAACACGATATTTTCTAGAACTGTAAAATTATGTACCAACTTGAAATGTTGATGCACCATTCCAATTCCTAAATCATTTGCTGCATTAGGATTGTTAATCTTAACTTCCTTACCTTGAATTTTAATCGTTCCCTTTTCAGGAATATAAAGTCCAAACAAAACACTCATTAATGTAGACTTGCCAGCCCCATTTTCACCCAATAACGCATGAATTTCGCCCTTCTTAACTTGAAGTGTAATATCATCATTTGCAATGATACCTGGAAACTCTTTTGTTATGTTTAGCATTTCTATAACATAATCCATATTTGCTCTCCTGTACTGATACATTATACACGAATAAGTATTCCTTGAAAACGATTGCAATACTAAAAATCCAAAAAAAAAGACCACCGAAGTGGTCTTAATTTTTATTCAATTACTTCAACAGTTACGTTAGTAACAGGTAATTCATTAGCAGCATTTACATCAGTATCTTTCTTAATATTAGAACGAATACCATCAGTATCAGCAACTAGTTTTTCATAGATCGCATTGTAGTCAGCTTCAGTGAATGTTGTGAAACGTGAGAAATCAGCAGGAAGTCTTACACCATCAACATCAACGCCTAAAGTGACAGATAAACCACCTTTGAAGTTACCAGCATAGTAATCAGTTAAAGCATCATAAACAGATACTCCTAAGCCTTTTGTAGCAGAAGTAATAACTGTTGTTGATTCAGCAGCTTGGTCGATATCAACACCAATAACTTTACCATTATTAGCTTCAGCAGCAGCCATTACAGAGTTACCAGCACCACCAGCAGCAGCGAAGATAACTTGTGTTCCACCTTGGAACCAAGTAGCAGCTTCAGTTTGGTAGTCAGGAGAAGGTCCGAATCCACCTAAATATTTGTATTTTAATGTAACGTTAACGCCTAGTTCAGCAGCAGCATAGTTTGCACCTTGTACAAATCCATAACCGAAACGAACAACAGCAGGAACAGCCATACCACCCATGAATCCTAAGTTAGTATAACCATCTTTAACAGCAGCGTAACCAGCTAAGAAACCAACTTGTTCTTCAGCGTAGAATACGGAATAAACGTTTTCTTCAATTCTGAATTCAGTATAAGTTCCATCTTGTGGAGTACCATCTAATAAAATAAACTTAACTTCTGGGAACATATCTTGTGCAATAAATACTGCAGGTTCAAATAAGTATCCAGGAGTAACAACAACTTTAGCACCGTTTTCAACAGCAAGTTCGATCGCAGCTACATAAGCATCTGTACTCTTTTCTGTTGGTTGGTAGTACTTGTAACTTACGCCATTTTCATCAGCGTATTGTTTTAAGCCTTCCCAAGCGCCTTGGTTAAATGATTTATCATCGATTGTACCAATATCAGTTACTAAAGCAAGTTCGTAACCTGTTGGTTCTTCTTTCACTTCTTCTTTAGGTGCACAAGCAGCTAATGAACTAAGTGTAAGAAATGCAATAGCAAATAAAACTAAAAGCTTCTTCATTTCTTTTCCTCCGTAGTAGTTAATTCCTACATTTCAAGTTTAGACAAATTGATACTTAAAGTCAATCAAAAATACTAGTTGTGATAATATACATCTCTCGGTTTACTACCCTGAGCTGGTCCTACTACACCTTGTTCCTCTAAGATATCAATTAAACGTGCAGCTCGATTATACCCAAGTCCAAATCGTCTTTGGATATTGGATGTCGATGCACGACCTGTTTCAATAATATAATTCTTTACTTCTTCAAACAAAGGATCCTCAGAAGATGTTCCCCCTTGAGTACTTCCTTCAGACTCATTTAAATTTAAGAAAGCATCATCAAACTGTGGTTTTTGTTGTTGATTAACAAAATCAGTTACTCTTCGTATTTCTTCATCCGTCACATAAACCCCTTGTACACGTACTGGAGCTGGTTCTCCAACTGGGAAGAATAACATATCTCCATAACCCAATAAACGCTCAGCGCCAACTCCATCAATGATAGTGCGAGAATCGATACCACTTGATACTGCAAATGCAATTCGAGATGGAATATTCGCTTTAATAATACCTGTAATAACATCTGTACTTGGTCTTTGAGTAGCCACAATCAAATGTATCCCAGCAGCACGAGCTAATTGCGTAATACGCTGAATACTCGCTTCAACTTCTTTACCTGCCACTATCATTAAATCAGCTAACTCATCGATGATTACGACAATCCAAGGCATTGGTTCAAGTGTTGGATCGGTATTCTTTTGCAATAATTCATTGTAGGTTTGAATATTTCTAACCCCTACTTTTGAGAAGATCTCATATCGATTCTCCATCATCATAACAATTACTTTTAAAGCTTTTGCAGCTTCAACCGCATCCGAAATAACAGGTGAAATTAAGTGAGGAATCTTGTGGTAAGGTGTAAATTCAACCTTTTTAGGATCAATCAAAACAAGCTTTAACTCATTTGGAGATGTACGTAATATAAAGTTAATAATGATTGAGTTAACACAAACCGATTTACCACTACCTGTTGCTCCAGCGATCAACAAATGTGGCATTTTATCTAATTCAGAGTAAACTGATTTACCCATTAAATCTTTACCCAATGGAAATAGAAGTTTCTTCGATTGTTTATCTGGTGCAATATCTTTGATTAATTCAATCATACG
>JACCEE012221153.1_pt1 | contig 41246 bp, 28 predicted proteins | sample 7449931 | NCBI WGS metagenome assembly JACCEE01 (sample SAMN15323457, study PRJNA562643) | freshwater metagenome | isolation source: river surface water | place: USA:Blue River Watershed | collected 2017-08-19 | reverse complement strand
TCACCAAATGCTTCCACTAATTTTTTAGCAAAATGTTCACCAATTCCTCGAATCATGCCAGAAGCTAAATATTTCTCTATCCCTTCCTTTGTGCTCGGTGCAATTGTCCATAAAGAACTGGCTTTAAATTGCAAACCATAAGAACTATCAATTAACCAGTGACCAGTTGCTTTTAAATGCTCACCGACACTAATGGCATGAACAAAGCCAACGACAGTGCATAAATCACGTTGTCCTTTAACTTTTACCCGTAAAACACAAAAGCCATTATCAGGATGATGGAAAGTAATACGTTCCACTAAACCTTCTAATGTTTCGGGAGGTTTTGAATGAGCATTATCAATATGTATGGGCATAAAAAATGAGAATTAACGACAACGTTCTAATAAAGCAATTAATTGTTCTTCTTCAAATGCTTTAGCTAAGTTTTGAATTTGTTTAATAATACTATGATATTGAGGTTTCTCATGAGAAAGTTTATTGGTGTATTCCAAAATTCCATTAATATCTCCTAAAGAAATAAGCTCGGATAAAATATCAATGTATTCACTCTCTAAATGCAAAGTTGTGGTTTCATGACTAATAATTTCATCATTATCTGCTTCATATTTCCAAACCAATTGCAAATGATGTTGTAAAACAGATAATAAATTTTCTAAATGAATAGGTTTAGCAATAAAATCCCGACACCCCGCCGCTAAACTCGCTTGTTGGTGATATTCAAAAACGCTGGCAGAAACGGCTAAAATCGGTGTTTTTTCTTTAGTTAATTTATTAATTTGTTGAGCAACTTCATAACCATTAAATAAAGGCATAACTAAATCAACTAGGATTAAATCAAAAGCTTGTTGCTTTAATTTTAATTCTTCAACTTGTTGAATTGCTTCATAACCATTAATCACCGTTGTTACTTCAAAACCTAATGGAGCTAAAAGCTGAGCTAAAATAGTTAAATCATTTTTCTTATCATCAATATATAAAATCTTTTTAGGTTCACCTTCATAACCTATAATTTTTTGATGTAAATATTGTTGACTAGGTAATTCAACTGTTGGTAAATCTAAATCCATCCAGAAAATAGAACCATGCCCAAAAACGCTTTTAACTTTTAAATCGCCGCCCATCATTGCCACTAATTTTTGACTAATGGCTAAACCTAAACCTGTCCCTTCTGCTTGATAGCGTACCTCACTAACTTGCTTAAAAGGTTCAAAAATAGTATGTAATTTATCAGCAGGAATTCCAATGCCTGTATCTTCAATTTGAAAGCGAATTTTATCGTAGTGATAACCAATTTTAAAAGTCACTTGTCCAATATTGGTAAATTTAACAGCATTACCTAGTAAATTAATTAAAACTTGTCGCAAACGTTTTTCATCGGCATAAATACCAATGGGCAGGTGAGAAAGAATTTCATAACGAAACTCTATATTTTTTTGTAACGCCCGCATTTGAAAAAGTTGCTTAATTCCTGTTAAAAATTCATTAAAATCTATTACGCTAGGATGTAAATCTAAATGCGCTGCTTCTATCTTGGATAAATCTAAAACATCATTAATTAAAGTCAATAAGTATTCGCCGCTTTTTTGAATAATACTTAAACTTTCACGATGACTTCCTGATGTTTTATTATCATAAAGTAAAATTTGCGCATATCCTAAAATACCATTGAGTGGTGTTCTTAATTCATGACTCATATTAGCCAGAAATGCACTTTTAGCATGGTTTGCTTTTTCAGCATTTTCTCGTGCTTGGTTTAAAGCATTTTCATGTTTACCTAATAACCAAATAATATAATAAGCAATCAGAACAGAAGTAATTAAAACAATAAGAAACACGACTATCAATAATGATTCAGTTGCTGTTTTGGTATTATTTAAAGTTTGGCGATTATTATTTAATTCTTTTTGAGTATCTTCAACTAAACCATCAATTGTTAAAATATAGTTACTAATTTGACTGGTAATTACTCGATTTTGAACTAATAAATCCCCTAAGTATTTGCGTAAGTTTAATGCTTTACGTTTTAAAGCAAAAATACCATTGTCTGGGTCTCTAAATAGCTTAATATCTTCAAAAATATTTTTGATATTTTGATATAAAATAGGATTGCGTACAACTAAAGGACTTTTTTCAAAGTCATTGATTGCATTTTCAAAATTATGAAAAGCAAGTAAGAAACGTTCTTCTAATTGTAATAAAGTGTCTAATTTATTTGCATGTAATGCCGTATTTAATAACCCTAAAGATAAATAACCTTCAGCTTTCAAATCTAATGAGTAATTTAAATCATGACTGGAAGTTTCTAATAACTCTGTAATACTATTCTGTAATAAAAGACTGGTTTCTATATAAGAATCTTGTAAGGAATTTTTTTCAGTATTTAAAATAACGCTTAATTTTTGCTGCAATTCTTCTAATACTTCTCGGCTTTGAACAGATGAGAGTGATGGAGATGTGGGGGCAAGCATTAGGTCTAAAGTATTTTCTAAATTTTTATATAAGGGTTCATTAATTTTTTCATCAAATAAAGGTTTAATTGTACTAAACCATTGTTGGCAAATTCCTAACATTAATGAGCTTTCTAATAACGCCCCTAGAGAACAGCGAGTTACGCCTTGTAATTCAGTTAATAATAGTAAACGTTGTAAATTTTCTTCTACCAATTTCTTAACAATTAAATTATGTTGGCGAATTGTTTTCTTACCTAATAAAGTTGTTAAAGAATTAATGCCATATAGAATAGGATTCACGTTATCTACTAATTGGTCTTGAAGTGCAAGCACTTGTTTTATTAATCCTTGAGTATAGTGACGCACTGATAAACGTTGTGCTGTAATGACATTTAATTGTTGTAAATTATCTCGCAAAGCTTCGCTATTTTGACTAATAGACATTAGTTTTTCCGAACTAATATAAGTTTTTAATAAATCAAGATTACTATCTAACTCTGCTAATAGTTTTTGAGAGTTTGCATAAACATCTTCTAATTGTTCATTACTTTCCACTGCTGTCAATAAGTTTGCACTATTGGTTAATAATGCGGCTTTTTCTGATAAACGTAATATTCCAATTACTGTTGGTAGTGTTTTACCACTGGTTTCTTCCAAATTGCTCACGAATTGTTGAAAAACATACATGACCACCAACACGGCGAATAGAATAAGAAGGACAATTGCTAAAAAAGCAGAGTATAGTTTCTTACGGAAATCTGTTGGTTTTGACATAAAAGTAGTATTGAATTTTTTCTAAAGCGGACAAACTGGAAATGTACTTTTTTATAAAGGTAGTCGATATTTACGAATTCGGATAGTGTGATATTTAGAGATTTTTATAAACACAATATAACGACAATAGTAAGCAAATTGCGGTTTATTTTGAGCTGATTAAAAACCTTAACGTTTATCTTGTTTTAATTAAGCTATATTTAAAAGTGGGGGAATGATTTAATTTCATTGAAGACTTGTAGTATTTTCTACATAAAGTCCTTTTAAAAATATGCTATCATATTAAAATTTTTTTCACTATCTTTTTTAAAGAAATAGTTGCCTATTTAGTAATTTTTTTCTTTAAATTTTCCACGTTATTTCAGGATTTGAATTTATTATGCCATTAGTCAACCTACAAAATTTACATATTGCTTTTGGGCATGTTGCCTTGTTAGATGGAGTGTATTTTACGCTGGAGAAAGGTGAGCGTGTTTGTTTAATTGGGCGTAATGGTGAAGGAAAATCAACTTTAATGAAAATTGTTGCTCGTCAAATAGTTGCAGACGATGGCAATATTGAGATACAAGACGGTTGTCGTGTAGCCTATTTAACGCAAGAGCCTGAATTTGATGCAAATATGACGGTGTTTCATGCAGTGGCTGCTGGTTTAGGTAAGGTAGGACAATGGATTGAAGAATATCATGCCTTGACTTTACGTTTAAGCCAAGTCCCTGATGATGAACAGGCTTTTAATAAAATGATGGAGGCACAACACCATTTAGAAGCACATGATGGCTGGTCATTAGAGCAAAAAGTGGAAAAAGTCATTTCTAAATTAGAATTGCCCGCTGAGCAATTAATGGGCGAGTTATCAGGTGGTTGGAAGCGGCGCGTGGCATTGGCGCAAATTTTAGTGACTGAACCAGAAATTTTATTGCTTGATGAGCCTACTAACCATTTAGATATTGAGGCTATTCAGTGGCTTGAAGAGGTTTTATTGGAGTTTAAAGGGGGCTTGTTATTTGTTTCGCATGACCGTGTCTTTATGCAGCATATTGCAACGAGAATTGTGGAGTTAGATAGAGGAAAATTAACCAGTTACCCTAATCGTTATGATACTTATCTTGAAGTAAAACAAGCAAATTTAGATGCAGAGCAAGTGCAAAATGCTAAGTTTGATAAATTTTTAGCGCAAGAAGAAGTTTGGATTCGGCAAGGGATTAAAGCGCGTCGGACGCGGAATGAGGGACGGGTGCGACGTTTAGAAGCGTTACGACGGGAACGTGCTGCACGTCGCGAACAAATGGGCACAATGAAACTTGCGGTTTCGGGGGCGGATTTATCAGGTAAAATTGTTGTTGAAGTGGAGGGAATTTCTAAACAATTTAATGATAAAACAATTATTAAAAACTTTTCTACTACGATTTTACGCGGTGATAAAATTGGTTTGATTGGGGCAAATGGTGCGGGAAAATCGACGCTATTAAAACTATTATTGGGCGATATTCAACCCGATTCTGGCACAGTAAAACATGGTACACAATTGAATGTAGTATATTTTGACCAGTTGCGAGAAGAGTTAAATCCAGATGAAACTTTAGCGGATGCAGTTGGACAGGGACGTGAAATGGTAACGCTTAATGGACAACAAAAGCATGTTATTTCTTATTTAGGCGATTTTTTATTCCCAGCGGCACGGGCGCGGTCACCTGTTAAAACTTTGTCAGGGGGGGAGCGTAACCGTTTGTTATTAGCGCGGTTATTTTTACGTCCGTCCAATGTGTTGGTAATGGATGAGCCAACCAATGACTTAGATGTAGAATCTTTAGAGTTGTTAGAAGAGGTATTGACTGAGTATGCAGGGACTTTGCTTTTAGTCAGCCATGACCGCCGTTTTTTAGATAATGTTGTCACGTCAACGTTTGCTTTTGAGGGCAATGGTAAAGTGTTGGAATATGTCGGGGGCTATGAAGATTGGTTGCGGCAACGTAAAAATACAACAGCTAAAACAGCTATATCCACTGCTAAAGATGTGCCTGCGGCGACGGTTGCCAAAGCGGCTGCGCCTGTGGTGGCAAAACGGAAATTGAATAATAAAGAACAGAGAGAATTGGCTGAATTACCGAAAAAAATTGAGAAATATGAAGCGGAATTAACTGAGTTACAATTGTTAGTTAGCCGAAGTGATTTCTATAAACAAGCGGCGAATAAACAAGTTGAAGTACAAAACAGGATTAAAACCTTGGAATCTGAATTAGTACAGGCATACGAACGCTGGGAAGCGTTGGATGGCTAATTTAACCTGCTTTCGGTGAGCTATTTAAACAAAAATAAAGACCTACTAACTTAAATCGGTGAGCAATTCAAGCTAAAACAAAGACCTACTAGGTCTTTGAGACCTAGTAGGTCTGTCGGCATGGATTTAAAAGACTGCCAATCTTAACAACTCTTAGGTATTACGCGGTTGATTAAAAAGGAGTGCAATCGCTTTAGCGATTGCGCGGGTTGTCGAGAACTAAATAACCCAAGTTTGGCGATAAATTAAAATTAAAACAAAGACCTATTAGATTTAAAAAACGAGCAGGTCTGCCAATTGCAATCGCTAAAGCGATTGCACTCCTTATTCCAACTGCGTAACGCCTAAAATTATATAAATAATGGTTTAAATAAAACTATTTTTAATTATTTCTTTAAAGATTTTGTTTTAGTAAATAAACTTAAAATCGCTAAACTTTTTTTAGCTTTTAAATGACTTGTTAATTTATGAGATATTTTCTATATTTACCAATAATATTTCATGCTTTTAGCAAGGGTTTAAAAAATGAAACTTTTAAAATTTTCTATCAATATATTGTTTTGGATAGGATTAATGCTTCTCTTACCGCAGGTAAGCAGGGCAGATAATTTGATTGATTTTAGTGAAGGACAAGGTGTTGGTGTTGGGCAAGATACATTTCAAATTAATAATGTAAAAATTAATGCAACCATTCCTGATGCCAATAGTTCTACAGGAACACGCATCATTCCAGTGTATTATGACATTACCTTTCGTTTTGATGCGTTAACGTTGCAACTTGTCCCCATTATTTCTACTTTGCGCGAACAAAGTCGTAATTGCTCTATTGTAGAATTATATGTACTTAATCAAGAGAATAATCAACCTATTTCTGGGGTTAATGTCACAGTTGACCAATTAACGCTGGTAACAGATGCAAAAGGATTTGTTCGTTTTACAGACGTTGCTTCTGGACGAATAATTCTTAATTTAAGCAAAGATGGCTTTTTTGCAAATACGCAATCTTTAAATTTGAGTTGTGCAAAAGTTAATGCTTCTGAAATTCGTTTGCAAGCGCGAACAATGACGACAGATAACTCAACAACACCCAGTACAAATAACAACTCAAACAATAGTTCAAGTGGAACGAGTTCTACTACACCAATTCTTGATAGCATTCCTAAACAATCAATGGTTATGTCATTGGATTGGGGCGATAATCCGCGCGATTTAGACTTGCATGTTACAGGGCCATCGCCAAATACCCCAAGCACCTACAAGAATAAAGAAAACCGCTTTCACGTCTATTTCAGTAACACCAAATCGCCTGATGGTTCAGTGGTGTTGAATGTTGACCAATTCAGTGCGATTAAACCAGAAACAACGAATATTAATTTACCTTCAGGCAAAACATTATTGAATGCAGGGGTTTATCGGGTTTCGGTGCAACATTTCGCTGGAAATGGCAGCATTGCCAATGCGAATGCTAAAGTAACGCTGAAAATTGGTGACGGTGCAGAACAAACTTTTGTCCCCATCCCTAATGCGGGGGGATTAGATGGAAAACCAGGAGATTTATGGGTAGTGTGCGAAATTATAGTAGATGATAGTGGACACATCACTGTTTCTTCCGTCAATCAATATTATTCTAGTGTTAATCCTAGCGACGTAGAATAACCCCGTTTTTTCCTTTCTTGTTATACTCCATTTTTATTTTTTTAATACACAGCTCTTTAAAGAGCTGTGTTTAAGGAGTTTATCTATTTTATGCAACAGCGTTTATCTTGGTCTTCTTTTTATTTAATGTGGTTTCCTTATCTATTAATTCTTTGCGGAGTTCTTTTACGATTTCAACAATTTTGGTTTGACCGTTCTTTATGGTTAGATGAAGCTTTTTTAGCTGTACCCTTAGGTTGGGGAAGTTGGGGAGATTTATTGCATCAACCATTAGAATATAGCCATTTTGTTCCACTTGGTTTCTTATTTTTAACAAAATTAGCTTTAAGCATTTTTGGCAATAATGATTTAATTCTACGTTTAATTCCTTTCTTAGCTAGTTGCTTTGCACTCATCCTTTTTTTCTTATTAGCTAAAAAAACAATTTCCGCAAAAGCCATTCCGATTGCATTATTTTTATTAGTTATTTCAGATGTTAATATTTATTACAGCTCAGAATTAAAACCTTATATCAGTGATATGAGCATTGCTTTATTAATTTGGTTATTAGCATTGCATTTATATCAAACACTAGAAAGCCGTAATACATGGATAACCGTTACACTGATTGGTGTCATTGCTGTTTGGAGTGCCTATCCCGCCATTTTTATGTTAGCGGCAATTGGCTGTTGTTTCTTTGTAATTTTCTTATGGAAACAACAATGGCAATATTTAAGCTACATTTCTATTGCTGGTGTTATTTGGGTGGCAAGTTTCGGGTTAATGTATTGGTTATTAATGCAAGGCGATATTAAGCAAGCCTCCCCGATTAGCCAATGGCTATTTACCTTTTGGTCAGAAGAACATCATGCGTTTATGCCCTCTTTAATGAATAAAGAAGGTATTCTTTGGTTAATGAATACTTATGCAGCATTTTTAAAACATCCCGCCAGTTTAAGCAGTCTTGCTTTAGCAGGTGCATTAGGTATTTTGGGCGCAATTATTTTATTCATTGAAAAACGCACTATTTTCTTTTTCTTAATTATGCCCGTGGTAATTACATTAATTGCTTCATACTTACAAAAATATCCTTTTGCAGTACGAATGGTACTTTTCTTAGTACCTGTTCTATATTTATTAATTGCTGAAGGGATAAGCCGTTTACACTTTAATTTTGAATTGCAATCTTCTTCTTTAAATCAACTTTTAAACAACTTGCTTATTTTAGTATTAGTTATTGCTATCAGTTGGCATACTATTTACCTATCAGGGCGATATATTCCAAATCCCCGCACAGTACAAGAAATTAAAGAAGTGCTGACTTATTTCAAAAATCATCGTCAAACAAACGATAAATTTTACACTTATTTTTGGGCAGAACCCGCGTTACGTTACTATGCACCGTTTTTTGGAATAGATAGCAAACAATGCGTATTACTGACTAAACCCACAACAACGATTGTAAAAGAAGTTGATTATTCAAGAATGGTGCGTAAACAGGCTGTTTTAGCAGAGAATTCTACACAAATTCCTGAGTGTTTATTAGGACAAGGGGAAGAGGCAACGCAAGTACAGGCAGATTTACAAATTTTGCAACAAATTCCTGCTGTCAAAGGACAGCGAATTTGGTTTATCATGACACACATTTCAGAGATAGAACACCAGACGATTTTGCAGAATTTAAATCAAACCGCACGTCTTTTAGAACAATTTGAAGCACCCAATGTTTATCTTTATTTGTATCAATTCAATTAATAGATTCAAATTAGCTTAAAACGCATTGAGTTTTTCGTCTTTTTAACAACCTTTTTTTAATTATGACTTTTGCGACCAACACCGAGATACCCGCAAGCATTGCCGTTATTATTCCTTGCTATAACGAAGGCTTAGCCATTGCCCACGTTGTAAATGCCTTTAAGCAATATTTACCAACAGCTACCATTTATGTCTATGATAACAATTCAAAAGACGATACCCAACAACAAGCGCAACAAGCTGGTGCAATTGTCAGAAGCGAAAATCGCCAAGGTAAAGGGCATGTTATCCGCCGCGCTTTTGCCGATGTAGAAGCAGATGTCTATGTGATGGTGGATGGCGATGGCACTTACGATGCAGCATCAGCCCCTGCAATGGTAGAAAAATTGTTGTCTCAACAATTAGATATGCTTGTCGGAACACGCTCATCAGAATTAGAAGCTAAAACTTATAGACGTGGACATCGTTTTGGTAACCGCTTGTTAACACAAAGTATTGCCCTGCTTTTTGGGTCACAATTTACCGACGTACTGTCAGGCTATCGCGTTTTTTCACGACGTTTTGTTAAATCTTTCCCTGCATTGGCGAAAGGCTTTGAAATTGAAGCAATGTTAACCATTCATGCCTTAGAATTGCGTTTGCCCTGTTCTGAACACATTACACCGTATTATGAACGGATTGAAGGAACACAAAGCAAATTAAAAACTTATCAAGATGGATTTAAAATTTTATTTACAATTTTAAGTTTATTTAAAGATATTCGCCCTTTCGCATTTTTTGGCGGTTTAGCCGCATTTTTAGCCATCAGCGCGTTAGTTTTAATGTTTCCTGTTTTGCAAGAATTCTTAAATACTGGCTTAGTGCGCCGTTTTCCAACAGCTATTGCAGCAATGGGAATGATGACCATTGCGGGTATTTTCTTAACTAGTGGCTTGATTTTAGACAATGTTAGTCGTAACCGTTTGGAACAAAAACGTTTAGTCTATTTGCAATATCCACTGTTATGAAAGCCAATTCCCTTTTAAATTAATAAGCAGAAGCCTCATATTCATGCACAAATAAAGCTTGTACTGCAATATCTGCTTTTGTCATTTCATAAAATTGTTGCCAAATTGCATATTGTTCAGTCTCAGCGGAATAAGGATTTACCGTTGTGACTGGATGATGGCGATAAGAAGAGCTTTCTACATCCCGCCGTGCAGCATCTCGCGCCGCTAAAATAATGGTTCTTTTTTCAGTCATTTCAATTTTCATTTTAATTTTCCTTTGAATTATTTTTTAAGCAAATTATAAAAGAATATATATCAAAACATAACTCTACTTAGAAGTTATGCCGTTGAAATAAGCAGTGCAATCGCTTTAGCGATTGCAATTAGCAGACCTGCTCATTTTTGAAAATCTAGCAGGTCTTTGTTTTAATTTGAATCTATCGCCAAACTTGGGTTATTTAATTCTCGACACCCTGCGCAATAGCTGAAGCGATTGCACTTCTCTTTAATCCATTTAAATCGCATAACGCCTAAATAAAATTCGCCGATTCATACAAAAAAACCTAACCAATAAACCAAGACAAGCCAACTGTCATCTTAAAAAAAGTAATTTTATACAACGAAAATAAAGACGAATTCTATCAACTTGTGCTATATTCGTTTGCAACATAGCCCAAAAAGCCCATTATTTACATGATAAAACAAAGCATTGACTCAATTTCTCACTGTTGCCTGCAAAATAACTATGCACCCAAAACAATTTGAAATCCAAGAAAAACAAACCGTTTTTAAAGGCTATTTCCAAATCATTCGCTATCGCGTCCGTCACAGCCGTTTTGAGGGTGGCTGGCATGAAAACGTTGTACGCGAAGTGTTTGAGCGCGGTCATGCCGTTGTCGTTTTACCTTACGACCCCATCACTGACCAAGTCGTGTTAATTGAACAATTTCGCATTGGTGCAACCTGCTGGGCAGAACAACAGCCTGAAAAAGCATGGTTATTAGAAACCATCGCGGGCATTATTGAACCCAATGAAACACCTGAACAAGTCGCTTATCGCGAAGCGCAAGAAGAAGCCAATTGTGAAATTTTAGAATTAATTCATGTCTATGACGTATTTGTCAGCCCAGGCGGCACAACTGAAACCGCCCGCGTTTTTTGCGCCCGCGTAGATGCTAGCAAAGTTGGCACGGTTTGCGGCAAAGAAGATGAACATGAAGATATTCAAGTACATGTTATGCCTTTTGAGCAAGCCTATCAATTATTATGTGAACAAAAAATTCATTCTGCCCCTGCTATTGTTGCTTTACAATGGCTCGCTTTAAATCGCGCAGAATTACGCCAACGTTGGTTAATTGCTTAACACTACTTTAAAAATTATTTTAAAGTTGTTTAAATTTAACATTAAAATTTCATTAAGAAATAATTTTAATTCAGCAAATTCATCTTTATTACCGATTCAATATTATGCTCACAATCTACAATACACTCACTCGTCAAAAAGAAGTTTTTCATCCCATTAATCCACCACAAGTGAAAATGTATGTGTGTGGAATGACAGTATATGACTATTGTCACGTTGGACATGCGCGAGTGATGGTCGTGTTTGATATGGTCGTGCGCTATCTGCGGGCGTTAAATTACCAAGTCACTTATGTCCGTAATATCACAGACATAGATGATAAAATTATCAAACGTGCTGCCGAAAATAACGAATCTATTGACACATTAACTGAACGTTTTATTCAAGCCATGTATGAAGATGCAGACGCGCTTGGCGTATTGCGTCCTGATATTGAACCGCGTGCAACTCGTTCAATTCCTGACATGCTGCAATTGATTCAAAGCTTATTAGATAAAGGGTTTGCTTATATTGCTGATAATGGCGATGTGTATTATGCCGTCAATAAATTTCCCAGTTACGGCAAATTATCTGGTAAAAAAATTGAAGAACTCCGCGCGGGTGAACGGGTAGAAGTAGAAATCCTCAAGCAAGACCCGCTAGATTTCGTCTTATGGAAAGCCGCCAAAACAGGCGAGCCAAGCTGGGAATCGCCTTTTGGCGCAGGTCGCCCTGGTTGGCATATTGAATGCTCTGCTATGTCCTCATGCTGTTTAGGTAAACATTTTGATATTCACGGCGGCGGCATGGATTTACAATTTCCCCATCATGAAAACGAAATTGCACAATCTGAAGCAGCCTCTGGTGAGCAATATGTCAATTACTGGATGCACAATGGCTTTGTACGGGTAAATGAAGAAAAGATGTCAAAATCTTTAAACAACTTCTTTACTTTGCGTGAAGTTTTAGCCAATTATCAAGCGGAAACGATTCGTTATTTTATTTTAGCAAGTCATTATCGTAGTCCTTTAAATTACAGTGATGCTCAATTAGATGCTGCTCATCAAGCTTTAACCCGTTTTTATACTGCTTTAAAAGGATTAGATTTAAATATTGCAACACCTGCAATTAATGAAAACTTTAAGCAAAAATTCATGCAAGCCATGAATGATGATTTTAATACACCCGAAGCATTAGCAGTATTATTTGAATTAGTGCGTGAAATCAACACGGCTAAAGAAACTAATCTAGCATTAGCCACGGCGTATGCTAAAGAATTAAAACAGCTTGCTGATATTTTAGGCATTTTAGACAGTAATCCTGAAGCATTTTTACGCGGTAAACAAAAAGACAGCGGCTTATCAGATGCTGAAATTGAACAATTGATTATTGAACGCAAAAATGCCCGCACAGCGCGTCAATGGCAAGAAGCGGATAGAATTCGCGATTTACTTAAAACCAACGGTGTCGTTTTAGAAGACGGCGCACAAGGCACAGGCTGGCGGCGTGAATAGCTATAATCAATGAGGGAGAAGTTGCTTAAAAATTTTAAGCAACTTTATTATGAATATTTAAATATCAAAATTATGCGACAAGAAACATTTTTTGCAAAAACTGCTCGTTATACCGAATTAATTTTTTACAAAAATTATGCAGATTTACGCGCTGAGACAGAAAGAAGTTATTTAGGTTTTCTTTGGTGGATTTTTGAACCTATCATGTACATGACAGTAATGTACATGATGTTTGGTGTTTTACTCGGACACAAAACAGATAATTATGTACCGTTCTTATTAACAGGTTTAACGATTTGGCAATGGTTCAAATCCTGTTTATCACATGGTGCGGATACAATCCTTGGCAGTAATTACATTATTCGTCAAGTACATTTACCTAAAGTTATTTTTCCAATTACTTTAATTTTGACGGATACAACTAAATTCATTTTTATTTTTGCTTTATTGCTGGTTTTTCTTTGGTTATATGGTTTACCCATTAATTCCGCATATTTAGCATTGCCTATTTTATTTATTGTACAAATTCTTTTTACTGCTGGCTTAACATTTATTTTAGCTGCAATTGTACCGTTCTTACCTGATTTACGATTTGTAGTTGAAAACGTATTAATGGCGATTTTCTTTGTTTCAGGTATTTTTACTTCTACTGAAATTATTCCACCTGCCTATTTACATTTATATTACTTAAATCCAATGGTCAGTTTAATTGAAGGTTTTCGTAAAGTACTGTTGCATGGACAATTTCCTGATTGGACAGCTTTATTAATTATCACCATTGTTTCTTTCATTTTAATTGCTATCGGTGCTTATCTCATTCGCCGCTTTGAATATATTTATCCAAAGGTAATGCCTTAATCATGATTTCAGATAATTCTTCTCCAATTATTTCTTTACGCAATGTCGGCGTATATTACAAACGCAATCGCGGGGTTTTTGGTGAACCTTTCTGGGCATTAAAAGATATTTCTTTTGATTTGCATCACGGTGAAACTTTGGGAGTCATCGGGCGCAATGGCGTTGGAAAAAGCACTTTATTAAAATTATTAGCGGGCGTTATTCTTCCTAATAAAGGAACTTTAAGCAATGCAGGCTATCAAGCGGGTTTACTTTCTTTACAATTAGGCTTTGTCGGTTATTTAAGCGGACGAGAGAACGCTATTTTAAGCGGCATGTTAATGGGGCTAAGAAAACAAGAAGTGCTTGACCGGTTGCCCAGTATTATTGATTTTGCTGAATTAGGAGAATTTATTGACCGCCCGATTGCCACTTATTCCTCTGGCATGGTTGCTCGTCTAGGCTTTGCTGTGGCTTTTCAAGTTGACCCCGATATCTTATTAATTGATGAAGTGTTAGGCGTAGGCGATGCTGAATTTTTTGCAAAATCAACGCAAATGATGCGAGAAAAAATTGCATCAAATAAAACGATTGTTTTCGTATCACATCATGCTGTTTTAATTCAACAATTATGCACCCGTGCAGTGTGGATTGAACAAGGAGAAACTCGCGCTGAAGGCACGCCCGCTGAAGTTATTGCTCAATATAATAAATTTTTGCATTTATAATTTGTAACGTATGTCAAATACTCCTGATGAAATTGCCGCTTTAAAACAAGCTCTTGCCCAAGCGCGTCAAAAAAATCATGCGTTACAACAACAATTAGCGCAACAACAGCGTCATACCGCCCGTTTAATCCAATGGTTGCAAGCTTTACACCGCGATATTAACGATGTCTATCATTCCGCAACGTGGAAAATGGGTGAAACTTTAACTCATTGGATTTTATGGCTATTGGGTAGAAAAGTGGGGGTGACTGCCCGCGACCATGTTAATCGTTTATGGCACTCTTTTGAATTATGGTTGACTGATTACCGCCAGAGCACCGCTCCAAAAATGCCCGTTATGGCATGGCATGAGACAACAGAATATCAGCAATGGATTCAACAGTTTGATACATTAAACTGTGAACAAACTGCAAAAATTCACGCCCAAATTCAGCACTGGCAAATCCCTCCAAATTTAGCATTATTCTGTATTTTTAAAGAAAATATGAATGCTATTTCTTTAAGAAAAACTTTAGAATCTTTAACTACACAATATTATCCACATTGGCAATGCTGGGTTATTGTTGCTCAAAATACAAATTTTGAATTAATTAAAGATGAACGCATTCATTGGGTCATTCAAAACGCACAATATGAACTTGTGATAAACAAAATCTTAAAAGAAAATACCAGTGATTATTTTAGTTTGATTCAAGCAGGCGATTTACTCCCTGCTCATGCTTTATTTAAAATTGCTCAAACTCTGATAGATAAACCTGAGACCCAAATAATTTATAGCGATGAAGATAAATTAGACGAACAAACTCAACGTTACTCACCTTATTTCAAATCAAACTGGAATGCAGATTTATTTTATACACAACATTATTTAAAACATTTAACATTTTTTAAAACAGCGACGACTTTAACTTTAAATGGATTGCGGCATTATCCACAATTTGAAACGTATGATTTAATTCTACATTTTATTGAAATAATTAACGAAAATACAATTCAACATATACCCCATGTGCTTTATCATCACCGTGCAGACATTGATGAAAATCCTTTTGTAACCAGTGTTGAAGTATTAAATGCTCATTTTCAACGTTTACACTATGCTGCAACGGCAGAAAAAATAATTGCAGGACACACAAGAATTCATCATCCATTGCCCACACTGTTACCTAAAGTTAGTATCATTATTCCAACGCGCAATCGTTATACATTGCTTAAAACAACAGTTGAAGGCATTTTAAAAGAAACAAATTATAATAATTTAGAGATTATTATTATTGATAATGGTAGTGATGAAATAGAGATTTTAAGTTATTTCGAGCAACTCAAACAAAGCAACTCTATAAAAATTATTCATCATCCTAAACCTTTTAATTATTCAGAATTAAATAATTTAGCCGTTGAGCAAGCTAATGGTGAAATTCTTGCTTTCTTAAATAATGATTTAAAAATCATTCATGCTGATTGGTTAACAGAAATGGTAAGCCATGTGCTGCGCCCACACGTTGGTGCGGTCGGGGCGAAATTATATTACGCTAACGATACCTTGCAACACGCTGGTGTTATTCTGGGTTTAGGGGGATTAGCAGGACATACATTAAAAAATGTACCGCGTGAAGCACAAAGTTATCAATGGAAAGCATTTTTAACGCAGAATTATAGCGCAGTGACAGCTGCTTGCTTAATCATGCGTAAAGCAGTTTTTAAAGAAATAAAAGGTTTTGATGCTAAAGATTTAAAAGTAGCTTTTAATGATGTAGATTTATGTTTAAAGTTAAGAAAACAAGGTTATAAAATCGTATGGACTCCCCACGCAGAATTGTATCATCTTGAATCAATTAGTCGTGGTGTTGATAATACGCCAACTAAATATTTACGCTTACGTCATGAATTAACTACAATGCAGCAGCGTTGGCAAGTGGAATTACAGCAAGATGATTATTATAATCCGAATTTAACGATTCAATATGAAGATTATTCACTTGCTTATCCGCCGCGAATTCAAATTATTTAAAATGTGGAGTTTGTTGTTATGCAAATGATTGTTTTAGGAATGCACCGTTCAGGTACATCAGCAGTCGCCCGTTTATTAAACATGATGGGTGCGTATTTCGCGCCTGAAAATATGGAACTTCCTGCAACAACAGATAATCCTAAAGGCTATTGGGAACGGCGTGATGTTGTTAATTTGCATGAAGAAATTTTAACACATTTAAGAATAAAATGGGACAATATTCATCAATTTGAATTAGATAAACTTACACCTGAAATTCATGAGTTATTTGGTGCACGCATTAAAGAAATTGTATTAAAAATGGATGCAAACCGTCCATGGTTGCTTAAAGACCCGCGTTTGTGTTTATTAATGCCATTATGGCAACCTTATTGCGAATTGCCTTTATATATTTATGTTTATCGTCATCCAGTCCAAATTGCGCAATCTTTAGCAAAACGCGATAATCTTTCTTTAAGTTATGCTTTAGCTTTGTGGGAAAAATATACTTTACTTTCTTTACAAGCAACTACAAATGCGCCTAAATTAATTGTTTCTTATCATGATTTAATTGAAAATCCTATTATAACAACGCATAAATTATATGCTCAATTGCTTGAGCAACAAATACAAGGTTTACGTTTACCCACGGATAAAGAAATTCTTGCCTTTTTAGACCCTAATTTGTTTAGACAACGGGGTACAGATGAATTACAAAATCAATATATCAATCAACAACAATTAGCCTTAGTACAACAGTTTAGCAGTGGCGAAATTTTCAATTTAGCTTCTTTGCCCTATTTGTCACAAGGAGCACATGAATTATTAGCTGCGCATGATACGCATCAAAGCTTATTAACTCATTTTAATGCACTACATGAAGAAAATGAGATTCATAAATCTCGTCTTTCTGATTATCACGCAATTGTATTAAATCGTGATTCTGAAATAGAAAAACGAGATACACTAATTCAGCAAAAAGATGCAGAAATTGTTTCTCTAATCGAGCAACTCAAAAATCATGCAGAATTAGCACAAGCAAAAACAGAGTTAATCGCAACGCAAAATAATTTGCTTAAACAAAAATATGCGTATGAAGAAAAAACGCGCAAACTAGAACATACTGTTCAAGCTTTATATGCAGATATTCAAGCAACCTTTAATTCTATCAGTTGGAAATTGGGAAGTTATGCAACGCGCTTAATTTTAATGTTGACTTTTAAGCAACAAACACGCACAGCACAACATCATATTGAGGAAATTATGCGCGATTTTTCTCAATATTCGCGTATTCCTATCAATACAACGGTTGAGAAAAATAATGCACCTTCGTATTTAACAAAAGTGGGAGCGCGGGATTATACCGCATGGGTGCAAAATTACGATACTTTTGATGAAAAACAACGGCAAAAAATGCAAAGTATAATAGAAACTTGGCAAAAGAAACCGCTGATTTCTATTATTATGCCGACTTATAATACTGAGGCGCGTTGGTTAAAAGCGGCAATTGAATCTGTTTTGACGCAAGTTTATCCCCATTGGGAATTATGTATTGCGGATGATGCGTCCAAAAAACCGCATGTTAAGCAAATCTTAGAAGAATATGCAAATAAAGATAAACGGATTAAAGTTGTTTTCCGTGAACAAAATGGACATATTTCTGCTGCGTCAAATTCGGCTTTAGAATTAGCCACAGGCGAATATATTGCGTTCTTAGACCATGATGATGAATTAATGCCAAATGCTTTATTCTGGATGGTAGAAGATATTTTAAATTATCCGCAATGCAAATTATGGTATTCCGATGAAGATAAAATTGATGAAAACAATAAACGGTTTGACCCTTATTTCAAATCTGATTGGAATCCAGATTTATTTTTATCACATAATTTAATTACGCATTTAGCTGTTTATGAAGCAACCTTGCTTAAGCAACTGGGGGGATTGCGTGAAGGATTTGAAGGTGCGCAAGATTATGATTTAGCATTGCGTTTTACTGAGCAAGTGCATCCTTCAGAAATTCGCCATATTCCTAGAATTCTTTATCATTGGCGGGCGATTAGCGGTAGCACTGCGACTGCACCTGATGAAAAACCTTATGCTTTATTAGCTGCGATTAAAGCAATTGGTGAATTTTTACAACGTAAGAAAATCAAAGCGGAAGTAATGGAAAATCCAGAAATTCGTGGTACTTTACGAGTTCGTTATGAATTACCTTATGTTAAACCATTAGTCAGTTTAATTATTCCTACACGCAATGGCTTTAAGTTGCTTAAGCAATGTATAGAAAGTATTTGGGAGAAAACGGATTACCGTTCTTTTGAAATTTTAATTGTCAATAATCAAAGTGATGATAAAGAAACTTTAGATTACATGCAGCAATTAGAACAACTCAATAAAGCACGGATTATTGATTATCCTTATGAGTTTAATTATGCCGATATGAATAATTGCGCCGCACAACACGCTAAAGGTGAATTAATCGGTTTGTTAAACAACGATATTGAAGTGATTAATGAAGATTGGTTGTCTGAAATGGTTAGTCATGCTTTACGCCCTGAAGTGGGTATCGTCGGCGCGCGTTTGTGGTATCCCGATAATACGTTGCAGCATGGTGGCGTGGTTATTGGTATCGCGGGTGCAGCGGGACATGCGCATAAAGCTTTTCCTAAAGGGCATGTTGGTTATATGGGACGGGCGGCATTAATTCAGAATTTTTCAGCTGTAACAGCCGCTTGTCTTGTGATGCGTAAAGCCGTGTTTACGCAGGCGGGTGGATTAGATGCTGAACATTTAAAAGTGGCGATGAATGATGTTGATTTATCTTTAAAGATGAATGAATTAGGTTTGCGAGTGGTATGGACACCTTATGCTGAGTTGTATCATCATGAATCCGCCACGCGCGGTTATGAAGACACGCCAGAAAAAGCTGCTCGTTATGAGCAAGAAAAGGATTATATGCGGCAACGTTGGGCAGCACATTGGGCTGCTGACCCCATGTATAGTCCTAATTTAACGATTGAAGCCCAAGATTTTTCATTGGCTTTCCCACCAAGAGTGAGTATTTTATAAATGTTAAAAGAAAATATGTTTTTAACTCAATTTGACTGGAATTTAAAAAATATTGTTGGAGTTATTATTAGTAGTTGCGCGCTATTAATATTGTTTTATTTTTCTTATTTGAATCTTGGCTTTCAAATTGATGATGCTTTAATTTATCAACGCTATATTCAGAATTTTTTGGAAGGTAAAGGCTTAGTTTATAATGAAGGAGAATACTTCAATGCTCTAACTTCGCCTTTATACACTTATCTTGCTACTTTTATTTCTATTCTTTTTTTGGGACATATACAATTTGCAACTATTTTTCTAGCTACTTTATTGTATGCAATTACGTTTATTACCTTAATTAAATTATTTTCAAATTATCAACCCTTACCTATTGTTGCGCTAGGGGCTTTAATGTTAGTTTCTTTTCCGTATATTTATTTTGTATATGGAATGGAAACACCTCTTTTTCTCTGTTTAATTGCACTATGTTTGTATTCTTTTGAAAAAGAAAATGTTTTTTATTTGGGGATTTTTTGTGCTTTGTTATTAGTAACACGCAGTGAAGGCATTTTTTTAATTTTGGCTTTGGCAGTAGAGCATTTTCGTCAACGCCGTCCTTTTCCTGCTTTAAAAAACTTTTTAATTCCAATCGCTATTATTATCTGTATTTTTTCCTTTAATAAATTTTATTATGGTAGTGCACTAGCTGAAACAGGAATGGCAAAGGTTTATCAAGGGCGTTCAGGATTATGGGGAGAATTTCCTGCGTTTAGTTTAATTGATTATCAAATTGGTTGGTTTTTTTATAATAGTTGGATTAAATTTAAATTAATTATAAGTTTGGCTATTCTTGGAATTATTGGTTTAGGTTTCAGTAGCATTAATTTTGTTATCATTCTTTTCTTGATGTTTTATACTGGTTTCTATGTTTTTTTAAATATTCCTAATTACCATTGGTATTATGCTCCTTATTATTTATTCAGCTTTTTTTATATTCCGTTTGGTTTATATTGGCTATATCATTGCACAATGCAAGTTAAAGATTTTATTTTTAAAACTTTGAGTATTATTGCTTTATCTTTTTTAATATATTATTTGTCTTATGCAACTTTCAATACAACAAAACAGCATAATCAAATTGGTGATGTAAATCATACTTACAAAGATATTGGTGTTTGGATAAAAGAAAATACACCTCCAACGTCTAAAATTGCGCTAGTAGAAATTGGACATGTGGGTTTGTATTCAGACCGTTATATTATTGATATTTTAGGGTTGGTTAATCATTCTAATGCACGTTTTTTTGGAGAACGTAAATTTAGTGAATGGTTAAAACATTACACCCCAGATTATATTTTGGTACATCGTGATGTTTGGGTGCATGAACAAGGGGCAGGTGTTGCTTCGCTATTAGGCAATTACCTTAATGTTATCGATTTTCCAATTAAGCAATTTAAGCTTATAAGACGTATTGATTCTGCTACAAAGATTATACCTTCTCAGATTCAAAGTATTGATGCTCGTTTGGCATTTGAAGAAGATAAAGCGGTTTTTATGACCCATGCAAATGGCAAAATTGAATTTGAATTGCCCGCAGGGACTTATCAATTACAGGGACAATTTGGGATTTTGAAAGGCGCTTATAGTGCCACTAATCCTACGCCTAGCGATGGTGTCACTTTTAAAGCTGAATTAGCAGGACAAGCATCGCCGTTATTTGAACGTAATTTGAATCCGCTTCAAAATGAACAAGACCGCGGCATTTTAGAGTTTAAGAGTGATAAATTTAGACTGACTCAGCCTGCACATTTAATATTGTCAGTGGATAATTTACCAAATCATCATACCCAAAGTGATTGGGCATTTTGGCGTAATGTGCAATTTACGCCTACTATGCCATAATTATTGTTATAATTTTCCTTGATTTATTTTTGAGAATGCAGTTATTTTGTTACATAGTGCCTATTTTTTGACATTTTGTAAAAATAACTGCATTTTTTCCGCCGATTTAATGCCTTTTTGGCTTTCTACCCCACCGCTCACGTCCACGCCATAAGGAGTGCAGCATCTCAATAAATCTGTGATATTATCGCAAGTTAATCCCCCTGCAATGATAAGTGGCTTATTGGAAAATTGTGGAATGATTTTCCAATCAAATGTTTGCCCTGTTCCACCCTGCACCCCTTGCACATAAGTATCCAGTAAAAGGGCTTGTGCTGTAGGATAATGTGCCAGTTCAGTTGTAAAATCCGTCGCGGCATGAACGCGCAATGCTTTAATATAGGGTTTTGCAAATTGCGTACAATAAGTTTCGTTTTCTTCACCGTGAAATTGTAAACGGTCAAGTGGAACGTGCTGTAAAACGTGATGTACAAAGTCAGGGGCCGCATTTACAAATAAGCCAACAGTAGTTACAAAAGGTGGCAAATCTCTAATAATGGCTCGCACTTGCTCAGTAGAAACAGCGCGTGGACTGGGGGCATAAAACACAAAACCTAAAGCATCTACGCCAGATTGACATGCAAATAAAGCATCTTCTAGTCGGGTGATACCGCAAATTTTGACGCGGGGTTGACAACGAAAAGAGGCTGAAGTTGTGAGAACAGATGATGACATATAACCTCGAATGTTAATAGATTGAAAAATACTGTGATAAATTTGAGAACACTTTATACTTTCACCGAGAATTTCTGTGTAGGACGGCAAATTCTGGCAGCTAAGCTAAATACTGGTTGAAATTTGTTTTATTACTATTGTGATAGTGCATTTAGTTTTAACGAATATTCACGCGCTACCGTCTTGAAAATGTCGATATTAAAATTACTGATAACAAATTAGTAATTTAAAAATATTTAAAATGATTATATACGGTAGTATTTCCGATGTAAGGAAAATGGACTTTAAAGTAAAGGGTCGAATTCTGTTGCAAGAATTTGTATGTGAATATATAACCTTTTAGCCTATTGTTTTAATACAAATTCATTAGTCAACCACCTGTTTTACATATATTTAGGATAATCACCTCCGTATTTGGTTAGCCTCAAGAAAGATTATGAATCTATTTGCCCATTGGCTAAAAATCAGTTTTTGGCTTACGTTGATACTGTTAATCACGTTTAATCGCCAACCGATTCTTAAAGAAAAAGAGCAATCTCTTTATTTTATTGCGCAATATGTAAAGTGGCAAAGTTCAAGTGAACCTCTGTATTTTTGTGTAGTTGGTAGTGGTATTGATGTTAACGAATTAGAAGCGATTATTAGTGGGAAAAAGTTAAATGGTCGTCCTTTAAAAGCGAAAAAAATTAGCGGCAATCCCGCAGGGGAAAGTTGTAACATCCTATTCTCCAACACAAAAAGTGCAGGACAAGAGATTCTGACCGTTAATGATGATAGTGGATTTGCACAGGCAGGTGGTATGGTAGAATTTACTAACACCGCAGGAAACCAATTTGAAATAAACAAAACGGCCGCTGAAAAAGCTGGCATTCGTTTTGATGCACGTCTTTTAAAACAAGCAGGCAAGGTTTATTAATGTAAGATTAATAAATGGGCGCTATTTACAATTCTAAAACTCAGCTTATTTCTCAACTTTTATTCTATAGCATGAATATCTTTTTGAAGACATTATTAGGAATACTCCAATGATTCGATTTAATGCGCTATCCATTCGCCATAAATTGATTTTGATTATGTTAGCAACCAGTATTACCGTTTTATTATTTTCTGGGATTGCTTTCATGGCAAATGATGTGTGGACATTAAAACAAACTATGGAAAATGACTTAAAAATGCAGACACGCATTACTGCAACTTATGCTATTTCTACCGTGCAGTTTGGTGATGCTGATTTAGCTCGAGAAACTTTAAATGCGCTGTCTGCTAATTCTAATATTGTCTTAGCGCAACTTTACCCAGCACATGGTGAAATTCCAATTGCTACTTATCAACGTCCTTCTAATTTAGGAACTTTACCTTTATTAGGAAATTTTCAACAAATAGATACCGTTTTTTCCTCAAATAGTTTCTTACAATATTCTTTAACCATGACTGCGCCAGATGGTGAGCAATATGGCTATATTATGCTCATGATGGACAGAAAACCAATTTATGACCGTTTGTATTATTATAGTGCAATTGCACTCACAATTATGTTTTTTTCTACGATTGTAGCTTATTTTCTTTCCGTATTTTTACAGCATTTAATTAGTTATCCTATTTTAAAATTAGCAGATTTAACTTATAGAGTTTCTTCAGAGAAAAATTACACTTTACGGGCGCATTCTGATAGCACAGATGAAATGTTGATTTTATATACTGGCTTTAATGAAATGCTTTCTGCAATTCAAGAACGCGATGAGAAATTAGAAAAACATCGTGAACATTTAGAACAAACTGTTGCTAATAGAACAGCAGAATTAAAGAAACTCAATTTAAAATTAACCTATCAAGCTTATCACGATGCTTTAACGAACTTGCCAAATCGCGCCTTATTTGTAAAACGGGCAGAACAAGCCATTAATTACGCCGATGAAAATAACGAAATTCTAGCCATGTTATTCATCGATTTAGACCGCTTTAAATACATCAATGATACTTTAGGACATGCAGCAGGCGACAAATTATTACAAGAAGTTGCTGACCGTTTATTAAGTTGTACACGTCAACCTGAAGATACCGTTGCACGCTTAGGCGGTGATGAATTTACTTTATTACTACGCGATATTAAAGAACCCACTAATGCAGGGATAGTGGCAGAACAAATTATCAAAGCATTAACTGCTCCGTTTTCATTTAATCAACAAGATTTGTATATCACACCCAGTATTGGCATTAGTATTTATCCTAAAGATGGACGCGACGTAGGTAGTTTAATGAAAAATGCAGATGCTAGTATGTACATGGCGAAAAATCAGGGACGCAATAACTATCGTTTCTATGTGTCTAGTGCAAATGCAGATTCTGCAACCCGTTTGAGCTTAGAACACAAATTGCGTCAAGCCTTAGAATGCGGAGAATTTGAAGTTTGGTATCAACCCCGTTATGACATTCGTAGTGGGCGCATTATTAGCGCGGAAGCTTTAATTCGTTGGCGTAGTCCTGAGTTAAGTTTAGTTTCACCCGCCCAATTTATTCCTTTAGCTGAAGAAACAGGATTAATTATTCCAATTGGTGAATGGGTTTTACGCACCGCCTGTAAAGAAAATTTATCGTGGCAACAAAAAGACCGTGCTCATATTCATGTTTCAGTCAATTTATCGGCTCGCCAATTTATTCAAGAAAATTTATTAAATCGCATTGAAAGTATTATTGAAGAAGTTGGAATTGACCCCCGTCATTTAGAATTAGAATTAACTGAAAGTTTAATTATGCCTAATGCCGAAGATACAATTGAAACTTTGCGCGCAATTAAGAAACTGGGTATTCAAATTTCTGTAGATGACTTTGGAACAGGCTATTCTTCTTTAAGTTATTTAAAACGTTTCCCGATTGATACTTTAAAAATTGACCAATCATTTGTGCGTGATATTTCAGAAGATGAAGATGACCGTGCATTAGTAACCGCAATTATTGCAATGGCACATAATTTAAAACTCGCCGTCGTTGCAGAAGGCGTAGAAACTTTAGAACAATTAGTTTTCTTACGCACCCATTCTTGCGATTATGTACAAGGTTATTTATTTGGCAAACCTGTACCATCCGCAGAATTTCATGAAATGTTAAAAAATCCAGTTAATTTTAGTGAATTATTGAGCAAGCACAAAATTACTTAAACCTTTTTATTATTGCTTAAGGAATAAGCAATGCACCAACGCGTTTTTGAACAACAAAATGAAGCTTTGTGGCAACAAGCAGAACAATACTTAAACGCTTTAGAAAATACTGGTTTTTCTTTTAAAAAAAAGGAAGAACTATCGTTGCTACATTTCCCGCGTTTATACCGTCAAATTTGTTATCATTTAGCTTTAGCACAAAGTAAGCATTATTCTCCTCATTTAATTGCCCGCTTAAATCAATTAGTCTTGCGTGGACACCAACAACTTTATCAACAACGGCGTAGTTTCTTAACTCAATTTTTCTATTTTATTAGTTTTACCTTTCCTAATACAGTACGTCAACAATGGAAAATAATTTTAAGTTCTTTTTTATTATTTTGGAGCGTATTTTTAACGTGTGCCATTAGTTTACAGTATTATCCAGATACTATTTATTATGTATTGTCATATTCTGAAATTGCAGGAATGGATGAAAGTTATAATCCTAAAAGTGGCTATTTGAAATATGAACGGAGTTCTGATAGTGATTTAATGATGTTTGGTTATTATATTTATCATAATATCGGAATTGCTTTTCAATGCTATGCTTCAGGCATTTTATTAGGATTAGGCACTTTATTCTTTTTATTATTTAATGCCGTTATTTTAGGTTTTATTACTGGACACTTAATTCATTTAGGATTTCACGAACCTTTCTTTTCTTTTGTAATTGGACATTCAGCTTGGGAATTAACCGCCATTATTTTATCTTCTGCGGCGGGTTTTCAATTAGGTGTTGCTTTATTATATCCTAAACGATTCAGCCGTTTACAAGCATTACAGCAAGCAGCATTAGCAAGCGCGCCTTTAATGTATGGCAGCATCATGATGTTAGTTATCGCGGCATTTATAGAAGCTTTTTGGTCATCTTATGTATTGGATTATCAGAGTAAATATATTATTGGTACATTTAATATTTTATTTGTTATTTTCTATTTCTGGCGAGCTGGACGTTCAACAGTAAAAACTTAGGAAGTGTTTATGGTATTAAACCGTTTAATTATGAATGTACGTTTGCGCCATTCTTTTGAAGCAATGGATTTAGGTGTACGTTTATGGCAACACTTCTTTTTCGCTTTTTTAAAAATTTGGTGTGTATTTACATTACCTTTTATTTTTAGCATCATTTTTATTGTTTATTGGTTTTATCCTCAAATGTTATGGATAAGTGCTTTAATTATTTGGTGGTTTAAACCTCTATATGACCGCTTAATTTTACATTTTTTTAGTCATGCTTTATTTGGCGAAGTGCTTAATTTATCAAAAATTTTTAAATCACTATTCTCTCTTATTTTTAAAACCCATTTGTTTTATCATTTAACCATTGGACGTTTTAGCACTCAACGTTCTTTTCTATTAGCAGTGTGGCAATTAGAAGGGGTAAATGCTAAAGAACGTAAGCAACGCATTAATTTACTCTCTAAAAAAACAAAACAAGCCGCTTTTTGGTTAACGATGACTTGTATTCATTTAGAACTTATTATTTATTTTGCTTTTTTTGGACTCATTGCTTTTTTAATTCCTGAACATTATCAATCCAACATTAGCAGTTTTTTCTTTAGTTGGCTTATAGATGAAGAGCAATTGAAATCAGGACAACTAGCAATATGGATAGAATTAGTTAATATCTTATTTTTAGTTTTAAGTATAAGCTTGATTGAGCCTTTATATGTGACGATGGGCTTTATGCTGTATTTAAAACAAAGAACTTTATTGGAAGGTTGGGATATTGAAATTAATTTTCGACGGTTAGCTTTACGTTTACAACATAGTGCTAGTATTGTTCTGATTGCCGTTTTTGCTTGTTTTTTAACCTTAAGTGTTTCACCGACTGCTAATGCAACCGTAGAATCTCCTACCCAAACAGAAATTGAAGATAAAATTAAAGCAATTAAACAACAAGAAATTTTTAAAGATACGAAAGAAAGTTATGTCATCGTTCCTAACGAAACAGGAGAAATTGCAGAGTTTGATTTAGATAAATTTAATTTAGCAAACTTTGAGAATTTTTCTTTTAATTTACTGATAGCAGAAATCATAGAAAATATTTTATGGGTAGCTTTATCACTTATATTATTAATTTTGCTTTTTTACTATAGACGTTATTTAAAGTTTATTTTTCCCATTAAAGAAATCAAGTTAACTCAAAACGCTTCTCATCAAGCAACATTCACGGCTATAAAAAATACTCATATTGAGCATCCAGCACAAATAGCGTGGCAATTGTGGCAAGCAGGATGTTATGAGCAAGCTGTAGGTGTTTTATATTTTGCGAGTCGGCAAATTTTAGTTGAGCATTATCAATTAAAACTTAAAGAAAATGTTACCGAAACGGAATGTATTCAGCAATTGCGCAAAATACAGTTTTTAAAAAATGAAGTATTTGAATATTTCAAAAAATTGACAATTACATGGCAATTAACGGCGTATGCCTTGCGTTTGCCTTCAGATAGGTTTATGCAAACATTATGTGAAGAATGGCAACAGCATTTTTCTCAATTAGAACTATCTAAACAACAAGAAATAAATGATAAGGAAGTATTAAAGCACTAAAACATGATTATTTTAAAGTTGCCCAAAACTAGGCAACTTTATAATCAGTGCAAACTATGCTTTAGCATTCGCCGCGTTTTTAACAGCGTCTTCAACTAAAGGTTTTAATTCGCCGCGTTGGTACATTTCAACTGTAATGTCGCAACCACCAATTAATTCACCATTCACATAAATTTGTGGGAAAGTAGGCCAATCTGCAAAACGGGGTAAGTTTTGCATAATTTCTGGCTCGGCTAACACGTTCACATAGGCAAATTCTACTCCACAGGCTTGTAAAGCTTGTGCCGCCCGCATGGAAAAGCCACATTGTGGAAATTGGGGCGTACCCTTCATATAAATAATGACGGGATTGCTGGTAACTTGTTGTTTAATCGTTTCTAAAGCATCCATAAGCACCTCACGGTTTATTGAAATTATTGGCTAAAAGTTAACTTAACAATGTAGCAATAAAATAGCATTTTTAAAGAGTGTTTACAGGATTAACTTTCTGCCCAGTCAAAAATATGTCCTCGCAGTTCTTGCGCAACGCTCCACGGTAGAAGTACACGCGCAAGTTTATCTCCATATTTTTCAATTACTTGTTTCCATGCGTATTGTGGTGGATATTTATAGCGTTTAGCAATCAATAGTGCTTCTACATATTCAATCGCAACGGGATTTTCTAACCCTAAATCATGGACGAGTGTTGATTTAAAATCTTGATAATAGTCTTCTTCTATACACCAACGCTCTATAGATTCATCAATATAACGCGCCCATTCGCGGGCTTTTTTTTCGGCTTCTTGATTTTGTTGCTGTTGCCATGTGTGGTAATGTTGCCAAAATTTTTCAATAGAGGCTTCACAAGCGCGGGCGAATTCTTCTTCAGAACAACTAAATAGCGTAGGTTTATCGCTATCACATAACAGTAATGCGGCTTGATAATTGCTCTGCAATTGTTGAAAAGCTTCTTTGCTGCCCCCTTTGTCGGGGTGATGACGTTGCGCTAGTTTACGATATGAATATCGTAAGTCTGCAACGCTGACTGGCGGATTGACTTCAAAGTAGCGCAATAATGCCGTTGGAGAAAAGGCTGTAGTCATAAGCAGAATTTGAGGGATAAAGTTAAACAATTACTTTAACAAGTATCGTTTATAGCTTGTATTCTCTCTATTTTTGGGATAATTTCGCAATTTGTCAACTGTGCATATTAGAATTATGCAATAGCTTGTCAAATTTTTAGCTAAACGTTTGGTTTTTAGGAGAACTAGAATTAGCGGAAAATTTTATGATTTTAAGATTCTACATCTAATTCCATTTTATAACCTACGCCATAAATAGAGCGAATGCGGTCAGCTTCGGGATGTAAGTCAGCAAGTTTTTTGCGGACGTTTTTGATGTGTGTATCCACAGTTCTATCAGTGACAATGCGGTGGTCAGTGTAAAGACGTTCTAATAATTGTGCGCGTGAATAAACCCGCCCACATGATGTTAATAGAACGCTGAGCAAACGATATTCAGCGGGCGTTAAATCTAAAGGTTGTTCTCTAAAACGAATTTGATAATGTTCACTGTCCACAACAAAGTCGACGGCGGTCATTGTTGTTGCGGTTTGTCCAGCTAGTTGAGTTAATTTTACGCGGCGTAAAATGGTTTTCACCCGTGCGACTAATTCACGCAAACTATAGGGTTTACAAATGTAGTCATCTGCGCCTAATTCTAAACCTAATAAGCGGTCGATTTCTTCCACGCGCGCGGTGGCGATAATAATTGGTACTTCGGAAAAGCGGCGAATATCGCGACAAATATCAATGCCGTCTTTGTGTGGTAGCATTAAATCTAAAATAATCAAATCTGCATTATTATTTTCTAACCAAGGTAATACTAATGCGCCATCTGCAATACATTCCGTTAAAAATCCTGATTGTTTTAAATAATCAGAAACTAAGCTGCTTAATTTAATTTCGTCTTCAACGATTAAAATTGTGCGTTTTATTGCACTCTCTGCATCATTATTGGCATTAATCCCCATTTTTACGCCTCATAAAGTGGAAAAGTAATACAAATCCCTAAACCGCCCAGTGGAGAGTGATAAGCGGTCAATGTACCATTGTGGGCTTCTACAATATTGTGGCAAATTGCTAAACCTAAACCCGCGCCGCCAAGCGCACGAGTGCGCGCTTTATCCACTCTAAATAACCGCTCGAATAAGCGGGGCAAGGCTTCATCAGGTACAGCGGGCGGTGAATCTTGTAAAAGAATTTCAATGCTTTGTTCTTTTATGTTAATCAGAGTTTGCAATTGTCCTGCTTCATAAGTATAACGTAAAGAATTTTCCAGTAAATTATTAAATAATTGAATTAAACGCCGCATATCTGCATCCACTAAATAGCTTGCAAATGTTGGCAGTTGATTATCAATATTGATATTTTTTTGCTTAAAACGATATTCAAAAGCTAATAATACATCATTTAATAATTCAACAATATTGAGTGGTTCTTTACGATAATCTAAAGCCCCTAAATCAGATAAAGCAAGTTCATACAAATCATCTACTAATTTGCTTAATCCCATCACTTCCGCATGTAAAGATTTTAAAGTTTCAGGCGTTAATTGCCGAATACCGTCTTGCGTTGCTTCAATTTCACCGCGCAGAATAGCTAATGGGGTGCGTAATTCGTGCGAAATATCCGCAATCCATTGACGGCGTGCTTGTTCATTGGACTCTAAAGTGTGCGCTAAAGTATTAAAATCATTGGCAAGTTGATTTAATTCATCTTGTCTATTTAGATGAATTCGAGTTTGATAGTTACCGCTCCCTAAGCTACGCGCGGCTTGGGCAATTTGGCGAATGGGGGTTAAAAATTGGCGAGTAAAAAGCAAAGCGCACAATGCTGCTACTAAGAAAATGAGCAATAAGCTTAATAAATTAGTTTTCTGTTGTTGTGCTAAAAAACTACTCGCTAATTTATCAACTTCTACATTAAAAGAAGCAACACTTAGCCAGCCAATAGTTTTATTTTCTAGTTTTATTTCCAATAAACGATTATTAGTTTTTACAGGCTCTTTTCTTTCATCTTTAGCTAAATTATTGAAAGGAGATTCTACAATCATTTTTTTATTTTCATCTAATAAAGAAGTGCGTAGGGGTAACCCCAAATTATTAGGATTAGGTTTTGGTCTTGGTTCTTTATCATCAAAATGCCTATAGGGTTCTCTACCTTCATGAATAGGCAATCTTTCTCTGGGGGGCGGCGGAGCACCTAAAAACGGTATGTCATCAGGAGGAGGGAAGTGTCGCCCAAAATCACCATTAGGCAATGGTCTATGTCCTTTTTCAAATTTATCTATTTTATCTATATTTTTTAGCATTTCCTCAGGATTATCTTCTAAAGCATTAATCGTAATAGTGCGCCATTGTTTATGGTCGCGTAAAAAATTCCAGTTTTGTTCTTTTTGATAGAGCTCTTGTAATTTAGTGATTAATTTTTGTAGTTTTTCATCTTCAAGACTGTGTTGATATTCAATAAATCCATTGCGTAAATTAAAAAAAGTTGCATAAAAAATCATTCCACCAATTAATATACAAGTGATAAAAAAGGCAAGGAAAAATTTAGCAAAAAGATTAAATTTTATGAAATTCATTTTCATTGTTTAGTTTCTTTGTATGTAAAAAATGCAAAAAGAGCAACTCCTACTTAGAAGTTGCTCCATAACAGCACTTACATTTCTCTGGAGTTAAATCAACTGTGGATTCTATTACTTAGCGGTGTTTACCTCCGCGTCCACCACTGCTTGGTAAAGTAACATTTACAAATTCATCTTTAGAGATTGAACCATCTCCATTAACATCTAACATCGCAAATGCGCGCCAACCATGTCCTTGCTCAGAATGCAATAAGGCAAATTCAGCACTACTTAAGCTGTTGTTTTTATCTGTATCGGCTAAACCAAATAATGTGGTTTCAACCCCTACTCGGTCACTTGGCGCGTTTGCCAAAAATTCGCTTGTACTTAATGCGCCACTGCTATCAGTATCTAAACTGGTAAAACGGCTAGTTTCCATTGCTGCTCTTTTTGTGGTCTCAAAAGCTTGCAATTCTGTTAAACTTAAAACGCCATCGCTGTTGCTATCGGCTGTTGCATAATCTGTTGCACGCCCTGTTTGAAATTCTTCTGTGCTAATTGTGCCGTCGCTGTTTGTATCATACGCTGCCATCATCGCTTGCAAAGCTGGGTGATCTGGAGGTTGTGCAAAAGTAATGGCTGGATTAACAACGCCTAATAAGAGAGCAATGGATAAACTGGATAAACGTAACATTTTCTTTCTCCTAAATGGGATTAATAACAACACTAAGTAAATTTGTCACTTAACCTTAGTTTGCTGTTTTTGATTTAAGTGATTTCATAAACACAATAATGCACTAGGATTAAGGAGAGAGTGCGAAGAAAATGTGAAGACTTTGTGAACAATCGTCGAAAATTGGTATCAGAGGTGCATAATTTTTTACAACAGTCAAGAAAATTATTTTACAGCTTCGTGAATTTTTTATCTTGCGTTGCACAAACTAATCAGACTATGCTTATCAACTAAGATTACTAAAAAGTAGGCTTATACAAGCGAAGTCTATCAATCTAATCATGTAAAAAAAGCTAGGCTCTTTATAGAAGCTTAGGAGAACTGGTATGTGGGTAAAATCAACGCTGGGTGAGCAGCGCAAACTATTGACAGGAATTATCGAGCCATCTCTCGTATCAGTTGCACATCAATGTGCTTTAGTATGGGATGATATCGATCAAATTGATGCCATATTAAAAGCGCAGTTTTCTAATACGCCCTATTTACAACTTTTATATATTATTGATAAAGAAGGGAAACAAGTTAGCTCTAACGTCAGCCCCTGTGGAATTGATGTAAGTTATCGCAATCAAGATTTATCTCGCCGTCCTTATGCAGTCAGTCTAGCACCTAAACGTTGTTTCTCATTATCTTCTGTGTATATCAGTCAAACAACAGGTCGTCCTAGTATTAGTGCAGTGCAACCTGTGATGAATGAATCTAAATTTCTCGGTTTTTTAATTGGTGATTTTGATATTCGCCATTTACCCTTAAATATTCCCCAGCCTCGCCCTGTTGTTTCTTTGTCTCAATTGCAAGAAGAAAATCCAGTCGCCGCGCCAATCATTCCGCCTACTGTAAAACGTATTTTCTCGTTAATTGACCAACATCGTTATAAAATTCACGCGATGCTAGAAAAATTAATTCTGGAACATGGTATTTTCCACTGTACGGTTAATTACACTAACGGGCAAATTGCTTTATGGCATTTTAATGACCCTTATCGTTATCATCTGCATTCTGTTGAAGACTTATTAGATTGCAATTTAACTAATCAATATCCTTACTTAGATTATGCTGAACCCGCTACAGTGACAGCAAAACAAATTTGCGAATGTTTTGGGCGGTTTAGCGAATTAAGAATGCAATCTGCGGACACCTACTTATGTTCTAGTTCTTTAAATGTCGTCAATGGCATGATTGAATTAACATTTAGCGATAATCATCAACAATATCTGCCTGTTAAAACTTTCCTCACTACCGATTTAAAGCACTATTCTGAGCGGCAAGCCAATTATGGTTAGTAGATAAATTTTGCCTGCTCAGAACAGATTATAAATATCTAATTAATAAATAGTTATAATAAAAATAAAACATTATTCTTGATTCTTGGTTGGAGTATCACTTCCCCCTTTTTACTTAAAGGGGGAAATTCAAACTTGATGAACTGTTTTAACTATTGATCGCCGCTCCATTTTTTTCTAAGCCATTCTTTCCACGTTTCTTTGTGAAATCCGCCGCCTAAATTCCGCAAGCGTTCCAACATACTCACTCGAGTTTGTTTATCTAAACGTTGTTTTTCTAAAAATTCAAATAAAATTTGATTAAAAGATTCTGGTTGTTCTAATTGTGGGGCGTGCCCAACATTGGGTAATTTCAGCAATTCTCCTTGTTTTAAAGCAGCCGCAGTGCGTTCAATCGCATCATGTTTAACAACCCCATCTCGCTCGCCAAGCAAAATTAATGTAGGTACTTGAATTTCATGCAAACGTCCATGCACTGACCAACTCGCAAGCGATAGTAAAAAGCCTTCAAGCGCAATCGGTGACATGCGTTCAGCATCATTTACCAAAGAGCTAAACAGTGGAGAATCGCTATCGAGGGTAGGAATCATTTGTCTAAACATGCGTTTTAACATAGAACGATTCAAATCTAGCGACCGCAATACATAGTTAATAGAAATTCCAGAAGTTGCAGATTTACGCAAATGCGGCATTCCCTCTGCGGGCGCAGGGTCAACTAATAATAAACTATTAACTAACTCAGGGTGGTCAAGAGTAAATTGCAGTGCGACTGCACCGCCCAAAGAATGCGCCACTAAATGCAATGCACCTGTGTTTAAAGTTTTGACAAACTCGTGTAAATCATGGGCTAATTGCGCAATGTGATAACCATCCGCAGGATATTCAGAATCACCGCAGCCGCGCATTTCGGGTAAATACACTTTGTATGGGCTTTGATGAAATAATTTTAAACTCGGCAACCACCAACGCCATGAAGCAAAATTACCATGTAACAATAAAACAGGAATTTTGCCATTGCCTGTATGTTCATAGTGAAGCGTAAAATCTGAAAGAGGAATAAAAGGCATCGAAATTTCGCTAGTTAATTCAGGCTAAAAAACACCCACCCGAACCGTGATACAGAATAGGAGAGTGCAGCTATACTAAAAAAGTTACATTATCTATCAATTTACATCGCAAATTTAAAGAAATCTATTATGATACTGTTTTATGTCTAGCAACAACTCGCTTATAATAAAACGAGCGTTATTTTTTCTTACCTCAACTGATATAGAGAGCTTTTGATTATCATGCAGGCTTTTACGACGTTACACGGATTAGTCGCGCCGCTTGACCGCGCCAATGTGGATACTGATGCGATTATTCCTAAACAATTTTTGAAGTCTATCCATCGTACAGGCTTTGGCGTTAATTTGTTTGATGAATGGCGATATTTAGACCATGGCGAACCAGGAATGGATTGCTCCAAACGTCCATTAAATACTGAATTCGTCTTAAACCAACCACAATATCAAGGGGCTGAAATTTTATTGACCCGCCGCAACTTTGGCTGTGGTTCAAGTCGTGAACATGCACCTTGGGCTTTATTGGATTATGGTTTTAAAGCGTTAATTGCGCCCAGTTTTGCCGATATTTTTTATAATAACTGCTTTAAAAACGGTATATTGCCCGTGGTTTTAGCAGAAGAACAAGTGGAAACTTTATTTCAACAATTATTGAGCACCGCAAATTATCACTTAACAGTTGATTTAGCGGCGCAAACAGTGACAACGGCAAACGGCGACAGTTTTAGTTTTGCGATTGATGAATTTAGAAAACATTGTTTATTAAATGGCTTGGATGATATTGGCTTAACTTTGCAACAAGCTGATGCTATTCGCGATTATGAACAACGTCGTCGACAAACTGCCCCTTGGTTATTTAGCTAAGGCAAGAAAATTTAATCGCACCTTCAGCTTGAGATAAAGCGGTATAAAATTTAAGTTTTTAAGGAATAGAGCAACGAATGACAACCAAAACAATTGCAATTTTAGCGGGGGATGGCATTGGACCAGAAATCATGGCAGAAGCCGTGAAAGTCTTGAATGCGTTAAAAATTTCGTTTGGTTTAGATGTTAAATTAGAAAATGGTTTAATCGGTGGCGCGGCGATTGACGCAGCAGGCAGTCCTTTTCCGCCAGTAACCCAAGCATTGGTAAAACAAGCGGATGCAGTGTTGTTAGCTGCCGTCGGGGGGCCTAAATGGGACACGATTGAACGTTCAATTCGTCCAGAACGGGGATTATTAGCGTTACGTTCTGAATTGGGCTTATTTGCTAATTTACGTCCAGCCATTTTATATCCTGAATTAGCTGAAGCTTCTACATTAAAACCTGAAGTCGTTGCCGATTTAGATATTTTAATTGTGCGGGAATTGACAGGTGACATTTATTTCGGTCAACCACGCGGCATTCGTGTATTGCCCAATGGCGAGCGCGAAGGCTTTAACACCATGTTATACAGCGAATCCGAAATTGAACGGATTGCGCGGGTCGCGTTTGACAGCGCAATGAAACGCAATAAACGGGTGTGTTCAGTTGAAAAAGCTAACGTTTTAGAATGTTCTGAATTATGGAAAGAAATCGTTATTCAAGTCGCTAAAGACTATCCCGAAGTGCAATTATCCCACATGTATGTTGATAATGCTGCAATGCAATTAGTGCGCAATCCTAAGCAATTTGATGTGATTGTCACAGGGAATTTATTCGGCGATATTTTATCAGATTTGGCTTCCCAGTTAACGGGGTCTATCGGCATGTTACCGTCTGCCTCTTTAGATGTGAACAACAAAGGGATGTATGAACCTATTCATGGCTCTGCCCCTGATATTGCTGGCAAAAATTGCGCGAATCCTTTAGCAATGATTTTATCCGTCGCGATGTTACTGCGTTATAGCTTTGGACAAGCAGAATTAGCTGACCAAGTCGAAAATGCTGTACGCCAAGTGTTAAAAGATGGTTTAAGAACCCCAGATATTAAAAATGCAGCGAATCAGACGTTAGTCAACACCCGTGAAATGGGGGATGCAGTTGTCGCAGTATTACAAGCCAAATTGTAAAATACGCTATAGATTTAAATTCTCAGCGAATTCATTTTTTATCTCACAATAATAACTAGGAGCAAGAATATCGTGAGTCGTTTATTTGATGTTGCCGTGGTTGGCGCGACTGGTGCAGTAGGCGAAACTATGTTAGCCATTTTAGAAGAGCGCAATTTTCCAATCCGCAATCTTTATCCTTTAGCTAGTGCGCGGTCAGCGGGCAAAAAAATTGCATTTAAAGGACAAGAATATACGATTGAAGATTTAGAAACGTTTGATTTTAGCAAAGCGCAAATTGGTTTATTTTCACCAGGGGCTTCTGTATCTAAAATCCACGCGCCCCGTGCTGGACAAGCGGGTTGTGTAGTTGTTGATAACACGTCACAATTCCGTCAAGATGCTGATATTCCTTTAGTTGTGCCTGAAGTCAATCCCCATGCAATTGCGCAATATAAAAATCGCAACATTATTGCGAATCCAAACTGCTCCACTATTCAAATGTTGGTTGCATTAAAACCTATTCATGACGCAGTGGGCATTGAACGGATTAACGTTGCAACCTATCAATCTGTTTCTGGCACAGGTAAAGAAGCGATTGATGAGCTTGACCGTCAAACGCGCGAAATCTTAAATTTCAAACCTGTCACAGTTGAAGTGTATCCTAAGCAAATTGCATTTAATGTGTTACCACACATTGACGTTTTCATGGACAACGGTTACACCAAAGAAGAAATGAAAATGGTATGGGAAACTCACAAAATTATGGAAGATTCCACAATTCAAGTGAACCCAACAGCAGTGCGTGTACCTGTTTTCTATGGACATTCTGAAGCAGTGCACATTGAAACCCGTGAAAAAATCACAGCTGAACAAGCGCGTGAATTGTTAAGCAAAGCCCCAGGCGTAACGGTATTAGACCAACGTGAAGCGGGTGGCTATCCTACCGCAGTGACAGAAGCAGCGGGTAAAGATGCAACGTTTGTTGGACGGATTCGTGAAGATATTTCTCATCCACGCGGACTGAATTTGTGGGTGGTATCTGACAATATTCGCAAAGGTGCTGCCTTAAACAGCATCCAAATTGCAGAAATTTTAATCAGAGATTATTTATAAACGACATGCGGAGTTATGCAGTTAGCACAAAACATGTCATAATATCCGCATATTACGGGGGAGTTGATTCCGCTTGCTGCAAAACTTGCAGATAGGATTTAAGCCTGAGCGAGAAATTCCTCCGCACTGCTTAAACGCGCTGACATCACAGTTTAGCAGCCTCTTAGGGAATCAACTAACCATACACAGCTTTAAAAAAAGCAACCCACTTGTTAACTCTAAAGATTTTAAAACTGAATGATAACTTTATTAAATGCAAGTCAAGCTTACACAAAGCAGCTTTTTTCTCACTGCGTAACCCCCAATTCATACAACATGACTTTTACAAGCTTCATGCTAACCCCATAAACTCACACTTCAGCGCGAGGACAGTCAACGCGAAGTGCGTCGCGCTCTTACCGACTGCCTCCAAATGTCTTTCATTTAGGATAAAGAAAGCCTCACGGTACTCAAGACGGTAAGGTGAAAGGAGAATTGCAATGAAACAACTGTCGGCAGCAGTCTTAGCCTTAGTAGGGATGCTCTCTACGCAGCAGGCTCAGGCACTCGGTTTGAGTGGAATCGATGTGCGTTCCAAATTGAATGACCCACTCGAAGCCACCATCAATATTTTAGCCATTCCACGCGGAGATATTGATAATCTGAAAGTTTCGCTGGCGACATCCGACGCTTTTCGGCGGGCGGGGTTGGATAAATTGCCTGTTCTGAATTCGTTGAAGTTTGAAGTTCTCTCAACGTCTGCGACTAAAAATGAAGCAGTCTTGAAAGTGACGACAACGCAACCAATGCGCGAGCCGTTTTTAAACTTCTTAGTTGAAGTCAATTGGCCCAGCGGGCGGATTTTGCGCGAATATACTGTTTTATTAGACCCACCGACTTATACGACAGCTACCCCAGTTGATGAGCCTAAAGTCGCCGCCGTGGTCAGCAAACCTGTCCCTATGCGTCCGCTGTCACAATCTAAACCTGCGGTTGTACGTCGCCCGACTAATACTACGCCCCGCATTAATACCGCATCTGTGCAAGGCAATGATTATACGACGGTACAAAACGATAGTTTATGGGAAATTGCCCAGCGGTCATTGCCAGAAGGTGCGTCTTTGCAGCGGCACATGGACGCAATTTATTCCAGCAATCCACAAGCCTTTATCAATGGCGATATGAATCGCTTAAAAACAGGGCAAGTTTTGCGTGTGCCGAATGAGCCTGTGACTGCACAAACGATGCAGGCGAGTGCTTCACGTCAAAATACCCGCACACAATTAGCTGATAAAACACCGACAGCAGCAACTGAAGCAACGCCTGACCGTTTAAAAGCCGCAAATACTGATGGTAATGGTGCATCTTTACGCATTCGCGGCGGTTCTGATACGGACAACGCTGGCGCATTGGGTAGTGCGCAACAATTAGATGCTGCTTTAGATAAATTACGCGAAGAAAATGCTTCCGTTCGCTCAGAAAATGATGATTTAAATAAACAATTAGATTCTACTCGTAGTTTAGTCACTAGCATGAAATCGCAATTAGACGAATTGCGAAAAATGATTGAAATTCAGAATAAGCAAATGGCTGAGTTGCAAACACGCTTGAAAAATTCAGGTGACCCCGCAGCGGCTAAAACAGCGGGAGTTACCCCTATCACGCCTGTTGTTGATAGCACGCAACAAGCTCAAGCTAAACCCGCCAGTGAGTTAGTAAATAAAACACCTGCCAGTTCCCCCGCTAAAGCAACAGAGACTACTGCGGCAAGTAGTGCGACCAGTACGACACCTGCTAAAACGTCAGAAACTAAGCCTGCTGACGGCAGTAAAACAACGACTGCCTCTGCATCAACGACAGGCACAACACCTGCGGCTAATACAACGACACCGAAGCCTACTGATGCAAGTGCAAAACCTGTAGATAATAAAGTTGCTGATGCAACAACAGCGAATAAACCTGCTACAGATACAGCAAATGCTACTAAACCAACTGATGCTAAAACGCCTGATAAAGCAAGCACATTAGCAAGTACAACCAATAGCACTGGGACAAGTTTAGCGGATGAAGCCGTTGTGCATAATACGCCCGCAGGCGCAACACCTGCTAATGCGAGCAAAACGCCTGATACCGCAAAAACAACCGACCCCGCTAAAGCGACAGCGACAGGAACAACTCTCGCGACAACAACAGCAGGGACTGGTACAACAGGCGCAGCAGCAACAACAAGCACGGCGGCTGTCACACCTGCTACTGCAACAACGCCTGAAAATGTAGCAGGTACAACGACACCCGCAACTGCTTCTACAAATGCTACAAATAGCGCGGGAACAGGTTCTAATACTTCTAGCACTAACGCTACAAGTGGTGGCACAACTACCGCAACAAGTTCAGGAACTGGGACAGAAACAGCGGGTACAAGTACAACTCCACCGCCGACTGCTACAACAGAACATAAACCAGAAACACCTAAACCTGCTACTCCTCCTGTGACGCAACAGGCAAAAGCTCCGCCTGTGGATGATTATCAGCCTACTTCTACCATGGATATGGTTAACCAAACAGTGGAAAGTGTTCCAGGAGGATGGTATAGCCTCGGCGGTGGTTTAGCAGTGTTATTAGGTGGATTAGGATTTGCCGCCTTTAGTCGTCGCAAACAAGCCCAAGAAGAGGCAGCAATTGAAGCAGAATTAGACCGTTTAGAACGTGAAGCTAATCAAAAAGCAGACGATGATTTTAACGGTGATGAGAATGAAAGTATTGAAGAGCAAATTGAACGTTTAATGGCACAAGCGCGTGATGCAGATAATGCAGAAGATGATGACGTAGGCGAAGTTGATTCCGAATTAATGGAAGAAGTGGATGTTTATATTGCGTATGAGCGTTATGAACAAGCTGAAAATATGTTAAAAGAGGCTTTAGCACAAAATCCTAAACAACAAGCCTATCGCACAAAACTGTTAGAAGTCTATTCATTAGCTAATAAACCTGAGCAATTTGAACAAGAAGCTTTAGTTTTACGCAATACAGCGGGCGAATCAAGTCCTCACTGGGAACGTGCAGAAACTTTATGGCAAGACATGAATACTGGACGGACTTTGCTTGCGGGCGGTAGTTCAGGTGCTGCTTCTCCTGCTTCAGGGGGAGGTGGTGGAATGAGTGGCGCAGCAATGGCAGCGGTCGGGGTTGCGGGTGCTGCCGCAATTGGCGCGGGAATGATGTTTGCCAGCAGTAATGCTAATGCAAGTGAAGCAAATGATGAAGCTGTTGACACTATAGATATGAGTCAAGAAAATCTCAGTAGTGAAGATGAGATGTTCAACGCTATGAATGAGTTGGATAACTTAGATGCAGCTGATGATGATTTAGATTTTGGTGATGCAACAACTGCTGCCGCCGTTGAAGATGATTTAGCGGGTTTAGATGAGCTTGATTCGTTAGATATGGATGATACCTCTAGTGCTAGTGCAGATGATAGTTTAGATTTAGGGGATGATTTAGACTTAAATTTAGATGATGATACTCCTAGCACAAGTACAGCAGCGACCGACGAATTAAGTTTAGATGATGATGGTTTAGACTTAGCATCTGATATGAATGACGATTTGTCTTTAGATTTAGATGATGACAAACCGATGGCAGACGCGGCAGATGACGGTTTAGATTTAGGGGATGACAATTTAGGCGGTTTAGACGATTTAGATAATCTGGACAGTTTAGACGCTGGTGCAGCGGATGATG
>JACCEE010644701.1_pt1 | contig 41254 bp, 34 predicted proteins | sample 7449931 | NCBI WGS metagenome assembly JACCEE01 (sample SAMN15323457, study PRJNA562643) | freshwater metagenome | isolation source: river surface water | place: USA:Blue River Watershed | collected 2017-08-19 | reverse complement strand
TTATATATTGGTCATAATCATAAATGTCATTTACAAAATTTTCTTAAAAATTATCTTTACAATAATCCATTAAGTTAAATTCTTTATCTGATTTATTTTAATAATTTTATTATGATGGTAAAGAATGAGATAAATTATGTTCTTCGTAATTATTATAATAACTATTATTATATATTTCTGATTCTTTTTTAATAAATAATATTTCTTTTATACATTTTTTAAAATGTTTATGAAAATCACGATTTGATATTAATTATTGACAATATTAACATTCAATAACATTATCATATAATATTTTCATAGTTTAATCAAATTTTTTATTAAAAACATTTCTTTATATATGTTATAAAATTTTCATTATTCAGAAAAACATTCTCTAATAATATATGGCATATATTTCTACATAATTTACCATTATTTTGCTTAAATATTATATTAATTTTAAACATGTTCTGGAATATGTGATGCCTTTTAATAATTTTAAGATTATTTATAGATTTATAGTAAATTGAGTAATTCATTTTTGTTATATTGTAATATATCAATCAAAGAATGATACCAAATAATTAAACCTTTTAAATTATCAAAAGATGTTTATTATATTTTATTTAGTTTTTTTTTATTCTTTAAAATTACATTATATAACTCTATCTATGTATCAATGACTTAAATAATTTATCTATATTAATTCATTATTGAATCATATAATTATAATGTTTAAAATATTTAACCTTCATAATTATAAATATATTACATAATCTATTGATTTTAGATAGAATTTTCTTACTTCATTATTTAGTATTATTATATATATGAGTAATATTATATTTTAATTTATTAAGTAAAAAAATACTATATATATTTAATTTTTTTTTAAAAAACAAAAATTGAAATTATTTTTATTTAAAGAGTATTATAGATAAGAACATTAAGAACATTAATAATTAATTATATACATTATTAAATCATCTTATTATACATTTCGTAACTAATCAAATTGGTAAAACATTAGCAAAATACTTTATAATAAAAATATTATAATAACAATGTCTCAACCATCGATTGTAAGATTCATTACCAGTGATGAATTTAATGTAAATAACATTAAATTTGATAAAACTGATATGACTAAATCTTTTTAAAAATTACGCGACCCTTCAAATCAATATTAAATTTTAAATATTGATCCCAGATATCACGATTCACGAACTAATAAGTTATGCACTAAATTAAATATTAAATCACCATTTATGTTGATTCCATATGGAATTAGTGCTTATACTGAATAAAAAAGGGATATGAATGGCAATCTGGTTGAATAACCCAATGTAAAGCCATAATATACTATGTCTGTATCATTTTAACATTCTGCTGACGAAAAAACACAATATTCACCTGAAAAATTTGAAATTATTTCAGAGAATAAAGTTTAAAAACTCGAATCAGAACTTTAAAAAATGGATACATCAATTATGGAAAAATTGCTATAAAACGATGAATTTAAATCGTTTTTTATGACAACTTTTGGAGATAAATTATAAGATTTTGAATGGGACGGTAAAGACGCCCGCAAAGCTTATAAAATCGCAGGAGGAAAACCATCTTATGTTCTACCAAGAGCATAAAAACCAGGTGAAGAAAGAAGTCCATACGCATACCCTACTTTTAAAGTCAAAGCACTTTATAGATAGAATAAGGAAAACAACGAAAAGGAGTTTTTCTTTGATATGCGCAAGCGTGATATTGACACTAATACTACACCTCTTGTTCCAAAAGAAGATTATATTCAAGTTTTTGGAAGTGAAATGAAAGGTTGCGTTGCAAGATTTGTATTTAAAATTCAAGTTTGGGTAAATGCAAATTCTAAAACAATGGGAATTAAATATATTTTAACTAATGTTGAATATATTCCATTTTAGACAATAAAAAGTGAGGTTAATACTGAACTTGATGTTGATGAAGACGAAGAAGCAGCACTTGCTATTTTGAAATCTAAGAAGGGAACAACAACTCGTCGTGTAAATGTATCTGAGACTATTTAAACACCAGTTTAAAAAGAAACAGAAGATAATGTTGAAGACGCAGTTGAACCCGAGGAAGAAGAAGAGGAAGAAGAATCCGAAGAAGAAGTTTCCGAAGAAGAAGAACCAGAACCAGTGATTTCTAAAAAATCACCAGTTGCAAAAGCAACTCGTGGAAGAGGAGGACGCGGAAATTCCAAAGCTTGATTTTAATTATTATACTTTAAATTATGATTTTAAAAATATAATATTGTAATATCAACAAATTTTTTTTATTATTTTATAAAAATAATAAACTTAATATAATAATATAATTTTAAAAAAATGTTTTATAAATAATTAAAAAAATTCGTATTTAATATAAGTATTATAATATTGAGTTTGGGAAATATAATTAATACTTAATTTACATATAATAATATTTATTGTAATAATTTTGATAGAATAAACATTTATAAAAATGGTATGTATTAAATTTTAGAAAATAATATATGGGGTTCATTTAAAGATATTCTATATTCATATTAGTGTATTTTTGTTATTTCTGGGGAAAGAGAATATAGGGGATATTTTTGGAATATAGATGGATGCCAACCATCTATAATTAGTTATCCGGAAATATATACTGGAACAAAACCATTTTCCGATAATAGTCAATATAGTAATCCATTACTTGGAAAAAAAATATACGAATATAATTTATTAAATATATATATAGATATGTTTATTTTTGATTTTTAAGGAATATTTAATACAGCAGCAGAAACATGGTTAATGAATCCATATACTAATAAAATTGACACAGAAATATTAATGTTTATTAATGAATAAGGAATACACCCATTTGGAAATTTTATTACTGTAATTTATGATTAATATAATAATTCTTGGAATGTTTTTAAAAGTTATCGTAACGAATAATAATTAGATACATGGAATATTATTAGTTTATAACCAAATTTTCAATGGTGTAATTAATAAGGAAATCTTATCAATTGTAAAGGAACTATTGATTTTAAACATATGTTGTATCAACTTTAATTGTAAAATTTGATAGATTATTAATTTCGAATTGATACTTTAGAAATCGGTAATGAAGTTGGTGGAAATTGTAATCCTGATTAAAATTTTAAAGGCAAAGGAATAACATTATTTAATTAAATTGATTTTAATATTTAATGAATAATATAAATATAAAGATTTATTTTTTTATTTATAATAATCAAAATTTGAATAAATTTTATATATAAAGATATATTACAAATTATTCTTATTATATAAAATTTTTTTGTATTAAGATTATATTAATATTGTATTAAGATTAGAAATATATAATTATCATATTTATCACAATTATCACAATGATATAATCTCAAAATTTCAATAAATAAATAATTCTACAATAAGTAGAAAAATGTAAATATGAAATACACTATGAGGATAAAATTAAAAATGAAAGTCAAGATTATGAAAAAAAAATACTTTCAAAAAATGAATATACAGAATTATGTTATTAAATATTTGAATTATGGTATAAAAACAATCCTTAAAGATTGATTTAACATTAATTAGAATCATTTAATAAATTTATTGACAATTTAATACCTGAAATTATTGAAGGTTTTAACCCAATATAAATATATCACATGTATTCACAAGAACTTTAAGAATATATATTTGAAGTATAAATAAAAATCTTTAATAATTAATTTCTATAACCAAAAATATCTAATAATAATGGAACAGAAGAACTAAATTTTCCAAATATTTCTCGTTTAAGAGGTTTTACTTATGACAGTAATTTGATTTGTGATTTATAGGTTGATTATTTATAATATGACATTAATGAAAGATAAAGAAAATTTGTACATAGAAAAATAATAAAATATGTTGAATTCGGTAAAATACCAATAATGGTTAAAAGCAAATTATGTAATCTATAAAATACAAATATTATAGATTATAATGAATGCCCATATGACCACGGTGGTTATTTTATTGTAGGTGGAAATGAAAAGGTAGTTATATCAAATGATAGAATATGTGAAAATATACCATTTGTTTTTAAAGATAAAAATGGAAACCTTGTATGTGAAATAAGATCAACAAGTCAAGATAAATACTGCCCACCTAAATTATTTAAAATTATTAATTCACAATGTGAAAATTCTATGGGATAATATATACGATGTATTGTATAAAATATTAATAAAGATAGTTATGACATTCCATTATTTACATTATTTAGATAATTAGGTGTTTAAAGTGATAAAGATATAATTTAATTATGTGCATATGATATTAACGATGCAACATTAGTAAATTTATTATAGGGAAGTGTATTTGATGGTAATCAACAATTAACATCAACGGAAGCTTCTGAACTATTATCTAAAAAAATATATGTATGTAATAATAGTACAAGTACAAATGTAAATGAATATAGTAAATAGAGCGAATATTGTAAAAAACAATTAATTTAAGTTATAAATACCGAGTTATTGCCACATATTGGAACATCTGAATAAGATAATTACAATAAAGCAATATATGTTGGATACATGGTCAATAAACTTTTAAAAACATTATTAGGATAAATTAATCAAGATGATAGAGATAGTTTTAAAAATAAAAGAATTGATACTTGTGGATATTAAATGGGATTATAATTTAGATATGCGTATAATAATTTAATAAGAAATGTAAAAGTTATTGTTAAAAAAGCATTAAGAGAATAAAATATTGATGAAGAAGAAGTTAAATAACATTTATTTAATGGAACTTTGTAGCAAAATACTATTATATTAAACAAGTTTTTTAACACAATCGAATAAAGTAATCATTAAAAATTTATAAAATCCAGTATGATTGAGAGTTATATTAAATACGCTTTATCTACTGGAACATGGGTTAAAAAAAATATTTAAAATTGTAAAAAAGGTGTAGCACAGATATTATATAGACTTAACTATCCTTGTACAATTTCTTATTTGAGACGAATAAATACATCAATGGAAAAAAATGATAAAATCATTGAACCTCGTAAAATACATAATACAAGTTATGGTATTATATGTCCAAATGAAACTCCCGAAAGTGATTAAACTGGATTAATGAAACATTTATCTGTCAGTGCAGTTATATCTAATAAAACATCTTATTCTCTAATATATAAAATTATCAATAGTTAAAGTATTTTAAAATTAGAAAATATTACTAAAAATAATATTAAAGATTTTGTTAGAAGAACAAAGTTTTGTATAAATGGCAAATTTATGGGTTTTATAATTGGAAATCCAGAATAAGTTTATACATAGTATTAAAATTTATTATAATTGAAACATCATATGATTATTGATGTATATACATGTATTACTTATGATTTTTAAGAAAATACAATTTATATTAACACAGAGGCGGGTAGATTATTAAAACCTGTTATTATATCCGAAAGTATTAAAAACGGTATTCCTTATGGTTTATATAAACGAATTATTAATAATACTGCAAATTTTTATGAAGTATTTTATAGTTCAGATTATGATATATCATTATTAGAATATGTTGATGTATAACATATGACAAATAGTATGTTATCAATGACATATGATAATTTTTTGAAAGATTAAGCAAAATACCATTATGTAGAATTAAACTAATGTTTTAGTTTAGGAACAACATCATCTATTATGCCGTTTTCTCATCATAATCAATCGCCCCGCAATTGTTATTTTACATCAATGGCAAAATAAGCAATTGGTGTGTACGCAACAAGTTATTAGGAGCGTTTTGATAGTTCTTAATCATATATTATTTAAAATATTTAACGACCATTAGTAACAACAAGATTGTCAAAGTATTTATTTCAAGGATAAATGTATATGGGTCAAATGGTGACATTTGCTTTATGTACATATACTGGGTATAATTAAGAAGATAGTGTTATCGTAAACTAATCATCTTTATAAAGAGGATTATTAAATAATACTGTTTAAAAATCATATAAAGAGATTTATATTAAAAATAATTCCACTTGTGAAACTGAAATTATAAAAAAAATTGAACCAGATCCTAAAAAATAATTACCTTACGATTATTCTAAATTATAAGACGACGGAACAGTTCCAGAAAATGCATTTGTAGAAAAAGATACAGTTATTATTAGTAAAGTAATGCCACAATAAAATAGAAAACAATAAGACTTCAAAGATACTTCATATATTTTAAAGGGAAGTAATGATAAAGGTTTTATTGATAAAATGGCATATAATGGAAAATATTTCAATAGTGAATGTGGTGATGGATAAAAACAAATAAGATTTAGAATTAGAAATCTTGTTGAACCATAAGTTGGTGATAAACTTGCATCAATGAGTGCATAAAAAGGAACAATTGGATTAGTTTTACCAGAATGGGATATGCCATTTACAGATGACGGTATTATACCAGATGTTATTATGAATCCACATGCTATTCCAAGTCGTATGACAGTTGGATAATTATTGGAAGTTTTATTTGGACATGTATGTGTAAATGTTGGTGCATAAGGATACGCAAATACATTTGATTCACTTTCATCCAATGAAATAGAAAATATTTTAATTGAACTTGGTTTAAATTGTTAAGGTGAAAAAATATTTTACAATGGAATGTCGGGAGAATAAATACGATGCAGTGTTTTTTCTGGACCATGTTATTATTAACGATTAAAACATCTCGCAAGTAATAAAATTCACAGTAGAGCAGCAATGGGACCTATTACTTAATTATTAAGACAACCATCAGAAGGTAGATAAAAATATGGTGGATTAAGGTGTGGATACATGGAAACTGATGCTTTAATTGCTCATGGAATATTCTCGTTTCATAGAGAAAAATATCTGTATTGTAGTGATTTATTCTATATTGTAATATGTAATAAATGTAATCAATATGGAATACATAATTGTGAAAAAATGGATAAAAATAAAAAACTATATCATTTTACATGTTCTAATTAAAAATGTGGTAATAAAACTAACATTAGTTTAATATATTTACCATACGCTTTCAAATAATTTGTTTAAGAAATGGAAGCATCTGGAATTGAAATCAATTTAATGACAAATTAAGGTAATAATTTAAGTTTATTGCCTTCATAATTATAAAATATATGATTTTAACCTTTATAATTATTATTTAAAAATTTAATAATTTTTATAATATATATTAAAAATAAAATTATTTAAATATATCTTAATAATGAAATTTCATTTATCATAATTATTAGTGTTGATTATAATATTCATAGTTGGATATAAAGCTTTAAAATAATAAAAATAAGCAGTTGTTGTTTCAGCAAATAACATTGATTTAGAAATAAAAGAAAATTTTGACTAAACTATTGAAGTTAATAACGAAATATAAACAATATATAATAATATCATTGATATTTTTAATAAAACACTTGGGAGAAATCCAAGCAATGAAGAATTATCAAAATGGGCAGATTAAATTCTGAAAAAAAATATCACATACAAAAAAATTGAAAAATATCTTATGACATCTCGTGAATATATTGGTATGGTAAATATGTAATAAAATGAATTTAATTCTGATCTTAAAATATAAATTTAATCATAAAATATGAATTTAATTGTAGAAGATATATATGAAAAAATTTATGGTTATAAACCAACAGATGATATGGTAGTAATTTTAAGATTTTTGTATAGAGCTCTTAAATTTTAAGATGAAAAGTTAAAATAATTTATTTCTAAAAATAAGAAAGATTTTGAAAAATCAAAATAATCTGATTATGGAAATGTTATTGAATTACAAAAAGCAGATCTATCTTCAAAAAATCAAGTTGAAATTGTTAATAAATATCGTAAAAATTTATAAGAATTTTAAAAAGATACAGATTTTTAAAGTGTATTGCCAAAAATTTAACCATCAACAAAAGAAAACTTTTAACCTATTCCTGTATAATTACAAGTTTTAGAAAATCCAGGATTACAGTAAGACTAAGCAGACCTTTTAAATTAAATAAATGATGAAGCAAAAAACGCATTTGATAGAATTAAAGAATCTGATCCAAAAGGGATAAATATTGGAAGAGTATATTATGACAGAAACCTATTTGATTTGTAAGCAAATGCAAAATTAATTGATTCACAATAATGGTTACCACCACCATCTGACCAACCAGTTATGGTTTAATCAAATGTTAGAAATTGAAAAAAAATTGATTTTTTCGTACTTATTAATTCATATAACAAGATTACTAATTAATCACAATATTTATAATAACTAATTACAAATAAACAAATTATACAAAACATTAACACAGAATATTCATAAATACACATTACAAAAATGATTCATAACAATTACAATAGTTATAATCCAAACATTTTGAATTACAAACCAAAATGTTAAAAAAAATATACAGAAGGTATATATGATGGATATAATTATAAAAATTCAAGAATGTTATTTTAAGCAATCAAATTTCATATAGAATAAGGTTTTGACAATAACTTCTAAATCCACAAATTTAGAATGCTTTGTCAATAATCAAAACAAGCAATCAATTCTAAATAAGGAATATATTAATTACATACATGTTTAGAATATTTGATAAAAGAATATACAAAATCACCAAATAGCGATACAGATATAAGTATAAATAATATGAAATCTGTTTTTCACATTATAATTAGATAACCAGAATTTTATATACAATAAAATAAGATATGGATATTAGCTTTTTAAAGCGCAAATCATTATATCGTTGAGCATATGTATAAACACTAAATCGCCTTTGAATAATTAAAAACAAAATAAATATAAGAAAATCCATTTTATTAAATGATGGAATATTTAATTAATTCAGATGAAACCACATTACATAAGTCTTAAAATATAAACAATTATATCAAAATTTATAATTTATATAAAAATAATGGAGGAGATATTAATAAGTCTTACTTTTTGAAAGAGAAGGTAAAAGAAGGTTAATTAAATAATAATATTATAACTTAAAATTTATCAACTATGATAACCAAAGACATTAATATTATTTGAAATAAATAATTTTTGAAATAAAAAAAAATATTTTTTAATATTAAATTAATAAATTAAATAAATTAAATAAATAATTATAAAAAATGGCATTTCTTTAATAAAAACATTTGATTATTGCTGCTATTGTTGTTTTTCTTATTATTGTTGAAATTGTTGCAAATATGTTTTTAAACACCACCATGAACACTATTGTTCATTTCGTTGTATATGGAACAATGTCAGTAATAATGGTAAATGGTATTTATAATACTAAAAAACTAAAAAACTTATTAAATAAAAACAAAGAACAAGTTGAACAAAAATAAGAAAAATGAACATACAACTAATTTTACCAATAATTTTTTTTATTAATAATATTATATAAAATATTATATAAAATATATTGAAATATAAAATCATAATGTAATTTTAAGATATTATAAAAAAAGGGTTTCATTTTTTTGAAAAAACTCCCGAAAATAAATCATATTATACATTTTATATTGATACAAGTGTTCCATATGAAAGTGTAAAAACTATTATGACAAATTTCTTTAATGATTTTTTTGATTAATATATGTATAAAAACAAAGAATAAATCAGATTCTAATTTTTAAATTATTTTTATATCAAATTAGAAGAATTTATTTAAAAAGAAAATACGGACGACAAGGGTTTGTTTAAAAATCTTAAAGAATAACCAAAATTAAATGAAAATATATTCTTCTATTTTAAAGGAGGTCTTAACAATAAAATATTTTTATAAAAATCATTATCTATATTGAAGAAAAAAATAGAAGAAACAAAAAACAAAGAACAATAATAAGTATTATAATCTATATTAACTGAAATGAAATAAATGACACAAGAATATTATAAACCAAGTGACATTGATACACAAATTTCTATAAAGATAAAAGATTAATAAGAATTTAAAATTGTTCATTAGGCAATTGTTGATTTTACATTAAAACAATTCAATGCATTAAGACAAGTATTATTTTTTAAATAAAGGGACCCCAAATATGAAATATTTAATTAATATAAAATTCATTAAGAATTTATTAAATATAAAGATTTACATAGAAAAGACTTAATAAATTAAATTAGAGATTATTATTTTTATTTTTAAAAATCATTCAAAAAGTTTTTTATAAATAAAATTATGATAAAAACTTTTGGAAAACCAGATTCAATTGTTCGTCCATTAATAAATTCTAATCCAAATGATTAAAAACTTATAGATAAATATTCAAAATTACTCCCAGAAGATTTTTCTGGAAAACAATATTAAATTATTGAATAATTAAATATAAATTCATCTAATAAAAAAATTTAATAATATTATTTAAGTGTTTAAAATACCGAATCTTATAATTAAAATAAAATCAACAATAACAATAATATATCACATTTTTAACTTATAAGATTAAAAACTAATTTAAATTTTGAAGTAGATTATACAGAGGTTGATTAATAATAATAAACAAATATTCCAATAGATGTAGAAATTTTGTCAGTAGCAATACCATATTATGATGACACATATAGATATGAAAATGTATTATAACTTAATCCAGATAGTATAATATAAATGGATTTATATGGAGAAAATATGAAAGTTCCAGTTGTTAGTTTAAATTATTCAATCAATGATATATAATTTATATTATTATGGACAAGTTTTAGTAGTCCAAATTCAATTTAAAAAATAGAAAAAAGAATATGGAGATATATTATATTAACAAGTTCTGCATATTTATTATTTAATTAAATATATCCTGATATTTTATCACTAATTACAAAAAACATTAAACTACTTTATAAAAATAATGTATCAGATGCTTAACAAATGAAACATAATTTATAAAAAGTATATTAAAATATATTAAAAAAATGCCCAACTATGTTTGAATATATTATTAAAAAATAAATGAAACATTATAGTAGAGAATAATTGTAATTATAATAAAGACATTAAATTATTGTTCCATAACAACTTAATAATAGCAAAAAAATAAATATTTAAAATAGTAAAAAAGTTTAATCAAATACAGATAAAATTATTAAAATTGAATTTTCGAAAAATCCATATGAAGAAAAATTTTTATCATTAAATGTATTGTGATTAAAAAAATTTAGAGTGTTTAAAATACTCGGGTTTTAAAAACAAAAAATATGTTTTTAAAGGAGAAACTTAATATTTTTGTTCATTTAGTATAGTATTTTTCATGTCTAATTTTTTTATTGGTATATGTTCGTAATTAGAATATTTATCAATATTATAGATATACATTTTTTCATCAAAATCTTTTTTTATTGCGGGAAATGTAAAATATTAAGGGTTCCATAAATTACCAGTATATCCATGATATTTTACACTTAATATTTTATAGTTTTCTAATCCCATTTTAGGTAACTTTTCATCTGTTGTAATAATTATAAAAGGTGTCATTAAATCATTTCTAATATTAATATATTTTGAATGTGAAATAATTGAATATGACAAATCTGGGTAAAACATATATTCCAAAACTTCTAAATTGTTTTTATTTAAAATTTCAAAATATCTAAAATCGTTTTAAGTATCATACATTTGTAAATGAAATATTTTTACTAATATTGCTATTAAAATAAGATTTTATAAAAAATATTCCTTTTCTTATAGATTTTGTAATTTTTGTAAATATTTTTTTTCGTTTTTAGTTTTTTTATATTCGTTTAAAATACTTGTATATTACTGTTCAAATTATTATATATTATATTTTTTTATTAATAATTCTGATTTAATATTTTTAAAATTTTTTTCTTCAATTAATTAAAAAATTTTATTATGATAATGTGTTTTATCATGATATTATAAATATTTTCTAATTGGTCTCGGAACAAATAAACAATTAATTGTAGATACAAATTAACAACTGTTTTAAATAGTTTATTTTATAAAAGACATTTTATTTCTTATTTTATTTATAATAAATCTTATTTCAATCAATCAATCAATCTTAAATATTTAACTAACGTTTAATTCTATTTAAATCACTTTTGATATTAACTAATAATTTTAATAATTTATCGGTATTTGTACTTTAATTATATTATTGTATATATTATTATTCATATTATTGTATATATTATTATATTTGTTATTCTTCAAAAACTTTATTAAAATGCATACAAATATTATGTATTGAAAGATTTTAGTTTTTATATAGTTCATAAATAATTTTTATTATTCGTGATTATATTGCAGTTTAACTTCGTTCATGTTTATTTATCAATGATTAATAATTTATATTAAAACCTTGTTAACCATATTATTATATTTATTTTATTAAAGATTATTCTTCATTTTATGACCATTTTTTCCCACTTCTTTTATACAATGATTATTAATTATCTTATTAAAGTTCCATTTTAAATTATAATACTTTTTTGTATATAAATATAAATTTATTATAGAAAAAAATTTATTATAGAAAATCATTATAAAACATTATATATAAAACTAACAATAGGTAATGATTATTATTTATTATTTTTGTTAAATAATACTTTTTATTAAGGTTCATTGATTTCAACATTTGTTAATTTATTTTTTTCAATTACATTTTTAATATGTTATTAAACAATATCTCTATTTGTGTCAATAAATATTTTTCCATCTCTAATTTATCCAATTATTTGTATTGTTTAATCTTTTTCATATAAATAATAATCAATTAATTAATTTTTATTTGCATTATAATATAGAGTAATACCATTTTTTAAATTTAATTTTTGAGCTCTAAATTATTCAACATATACATCTTTTATTTTTAAATCTTAAATTAGATTCATTTTATATAATGTATCAGATATACCAGAATTACTAATTGGTTTATAGCAAATTCTGTCTTTTTATTATAATGATTTCTTTTAAATATTACAATCTATTGATGCGGATTATATTACTTCCATTAATTAACTTAAAATAACTTCTTTCTTTTATGCGATTTTTAATATAGTTTAATCTGATGTTTCACCATTATCTTAATTAACAATACCATAATCTTATTAATCTAAATGGTGTTTATCTAATTTACTAATATACATATATGGTTTAACAAATCTTTAATCTTCTGGTAAATCTTCATGTGAATTTGCACGTTTTGCTCTACCAATAATTTGTTAAATACGAACATTGTTAAAATAACTTTCCAATATATGGACATATCTGGTATTTCTTAGAGACAAACCCTCTGTACCACTAACACCAATCAACATAATTTTAATCATTTAACCATCACGATTAAAATTAGTTAAAGAACTTTTAGGATAATGTTTTAGTAATTCTTATACAATTTCACTATTTACTTCATTTGGACGATTATTATAAAGTGATTTAAGAATTTCATTTTATTCTCTATCGTCACCAAATTCAACAACAAGAGGTTTTCCCAAATCTTCTTTGTTTATATCTAATTTATTTCCTTTAACTTTTAAAATTCCATAACCATTTGCTTTTAATGCTATTTTTAGCACACCAAGACCTTCAATATTTCTAAATTGTGAATATATCAAATGAGTTCCTTCATTTTATTATAAATTTTTAATAATTTCTACATATTTTGGACTATATTGTTATAATTTATTATCTTATAATGTTAAATATTTTTCTTTATTATTTTCTAATTATTACATAATTTTTTTAATTTCTTATTAATAATATTCTGATACACCTAATTCATTTAATTTTTATAATTCTTTCTTTTTTGAATTTTTTGCTTTAGTTTTTTAATCATTAATTTTTATTTTTAAATCTACTTCTTTTGAAATACTTTTATTTATTGTATTTTCTTCTTCTTCTTATAAATCCATTTCTTATTTTAATTAACGAATACTACTTGGATATGGTCTTGATATATCTTCTGGAAATGAAAAATCACTTGTCATCCTTGACAATGTTTTATAATAACTTGCTTATGAATCAGAAAGTTCTTTACCTTGATTTTATTTTGCTTTTATTTCACTAACCCTTTCAATATCACGAGCACTACTATATTTTGTATATTAATAATCACTCATAATACAATCAACTAAATTTAGTTTTTCAACACTTGGATAAATTTTAGGGTCCTATACATTATAATAACTTATCATACCAACCATTCTTCTTGCAAGTGCATCACTATTTTATACTATTAAATTTTCATAATCAATAAAAAGATTATCAAATTATTCAATATCATCTGTAATTATTTTTCTTTTTTCTATTTTGTGATATGTTATATCAATTACTTCTTCAATTTAATTTAATATCATTTATATTTATTCTTATCCAGTTGGCCAATCTTCAATCTGACCTTCTAATTTTTTTAGATATTGAATACCTTAACCTTTTTTAGTATTTGTTAAAAATCCTTATGGAACTAACTTAATATCAATTTTACTTGTACTTGGCATTAAATCATAGAAATCAACATATTCTAAACTATTAATTTTTTTTTCTAAATCAACTAATGTTTTTTTATTTTTTAGATTATAAGTTATACTTAAAACTTATTAATTACCATGAAGAATATTTAAAATATATGCTATTTCCGAAGGTTTATTAATAATTGGTGTTGCCGAAAGTAATACAAATTTTGTTCTTCTTGCGTTCATTAATAATTCATAAAATTATGCCATTATACTTGAACCATTTACTATACTTCTAATTACATTATGTATTTCATCAATAACAATAAGTGCATCATCAAAAAATGATTTATCTTAACTAAATTCTTAAATTCTTTTTCTATTTAGACCATTATAACTAATAAATTAAATTCGTTCCTCCATTAAAATTTATATTTGTTATTTAATTTATTATTAATTCTCTCCTGATAATTTATAAAAATTATTTTCTATTTTTTTATTTTAATCATTAATATACCAAAATCCACCAAATTTTTTGATTATTTTTTATGGTATATTCATTTTTGATGCAATTTCTTTAAATGATGCATCACCAATATTGTATTTCATAAATTCCCAATTATTTTCTAATCTAAAAATTTCTAATCCAAAACTCATAATTTCACCTTGAAAATTTTTACGCAAAGAAGCAGGTGTCATTACAATAATCTTCTTTTAATAAAAAAGAGCATTAATAACAGTAACTGCTGTCCTACTCTTACCACTACCCAAAGTATGTAATACTAAAAGTCCTCTTATTGGACTTAAAAATTTTCCAGCCAAATAATTTTTTACAAGTTATTAATGAGGAAACAATTTTCCTTTACTATCTTTGTGTTCCCCATAATAATCACTAAACATTTATTCAACAAATTAATTATATCCAACTCTATTTTATTTCATCCAATGTTATGTTTTAGATGTTGCGTTTAACACAACATTATCATCAGTATAAGTAGTATTTATACCTTAAACTTATATTTTTTTAGATTTGGATTTGGATTTAGATTTAGAATTTATTTAAGTTGTATTTTTTACATTAGAACTCATTGTAATATTTTAAATATTAAATATTATTATATCTTTTTTATTTTTATAAAGATATTTAAATAAAAAAAAATTGATTTTTATTTTAATAAAATGTATTTCATTATAATAATTAATTCATTGAATATACTATTTAATTTTAATATTCTTCTTTAAATGTCTTTATTATATATTCATATTCGATACCAAATAGCATATATAATAAAAACTTATTTTAGAGAATTAATACTTTTGTATTATTGTATTATATTATATTTGGTGTTCCATAATCTTATAAATTGTATAATTCACCATATATCGGTAAATATTTTTAACATTATAAATTTTTTTTATAATTTAAAAATTTATCAATATCTTCATTTTAATAAGTATAAATTCTCGGTTTAATATACAATACCCATTAATCCTAATGATTAATTGCATCGACTTATAAACTATTTTATGGACTATATACTTTTATTTAATTTTTTTATTTCATTTAATAATTATTAAATCCCAATAAATTTTTATTTGTATTAATTTTTTATATATTTTTTGCAACATCGATCCACATATGAGGATTAATATAATTTTTATCTGTGATTTAAAAATTATTTTGTATAGATTTTTTAATTTATTACCTTATCTGATATTAACGAATTTATTAATATTAAAATGAAGGGTATAATTATTTATTAAAAATCATAATTTATATATAAAAAAATAAATCTTTATTATAATATATTAAAAAAAATTATTAAATATAAAAAATATTATAAATTTCAAATTTGAAATATATAAAAATAGATTATATATTGTATAAGTATATTGTATATTGTATATTATATACATATTATTATTTATAATAAATAATGTCAAATATGAATAATAACAATAATAAAGAAATTAAAGATAATGAAGAAAATATTAAAAATATAAATAATATAAATAATATAAAACCTTTGAATTAATTTCCTTAAAAATTTTATATTGATTATGGTAGTATGCCGTATTATCGTTTATCAGATTAATAAAAAAAAATATTACAAAAAGAAGAGATTGTAAAAAACATTAATGAATATAAAGTATTATATGAACTAAAAAAATCATTATAAAAAAATTTTAATCCAGAAAAAGATCTTGATTTTACATATTTTGTTTAGACACAAATGAATTATGATTTGTATGAAGGTTCAAATGAACCTTTTAATGCACCAACGGTAAATGAAGAGTTTGGAATTGATGATATATAATCCAAATCTTAATAATTATTGCCACAATAACTTATATATATGCTTATTTTAATAATATTATTAAAATAATTATTAAGATTTTGACAAGTAAATCTAAAATTGAATTATTTATATAAAAGTATTTATTTATAATATATATAATAATATTAGTGCAATAAAACACCATAAATCATATATAAATATGTATTCAGTAAGTTCATTTGCATCATACTATGATGCACAAAAATAATTTCGAACATGTTATAAAATTAACAAAACACGAGACGAAAAAATACACCCTGAAATATAAACACCAAATATGGTTGTACTTGAAAGAATTTATGATTAATATGGAGTATTTATAGAATATTTGTGTAAATTTATTATATGTGATATTCTAAAATATAAATTTTAAGATACCAAAACTGAATCAATTTTATGTCTATAAACTTATGAAAAAAATAATAATATTATATAATATAGAAATATTGTAAAACAACAATATGATATAATTAATAATTTAATGATTAATAAATAAAGTATTTATAATAATATTAAATTAATATATAATATATCATTGGGACACTTTTTATATTATAATTAAAATTATAGTTTATCGTTTTTAAATCCAGATTTTACATTAATTACAGAATAAAATTTTAATAATATATATTCTACTTATGAGACATATTTTACAAGAAATAATATTACAAGTTAAGAAAGTTTATTATATCTTAACCCTTTATATACAGATGAATTATATGTTAAAGGCGAGTGTGATATTATTGTAAATGATAAATTATTTGAACTTAAATTTACACAATAAGATAATAGAATGGAATGGTTATGTCAATTATCATTTTATCACTATTTATGTGAGCACGAAATAAAAACTTGGATTATATATAATATAAAACTTGGAACATTTGTAGAATATAATATTTAATGGTTTAATAAAAACAGATTTAGATAATTAATTTAAGAATATGTTGAAGATTTTGAAGATATAGAAAATGATAACAATACAATATCTGAAAGTGATTATCATAATTCGGAAAAATCATATTCATTTTCGGATTCATCTGACTCTGAATCCAAATGACACAAATACATTTAAAATTATCTATATAAAAGTTTTAAAAATTATTTATATAAAAGTTTTTTTTAATAATAAATATATATATATTACTATTTTTCATTAAATATGAAAAGAAAATATTCTTTATTCATAAAAGACTAATTAATAAATTTAAGAATTATGTAATAACTTAAATTTATAATTGATTGTCGTGAAAATAAAATTAAAAATGAAATATTAAATGATACAAATGGATAGTTTGTATAAATAAAATAATTTATAGAATATTAGTAATTAGAATACGGTGATATTCTAATAAAAATGGGTGATAAAAATATGATTGTTTTTGAAAGAAAAACAATATAAGATATGTAATAATCTATATGTTAAGATAATCGTTATAAAAGTTAAAAACAAAGATTATTAAAATATTTTACAAAAGAAAATATTCATTATATTATTGAAGAAAACGAAAAAGATAATATATATACACATCGTGAAGTAATGGGTGCGTATGTAACAATGTCTTGTTTTGATAATTTTTAAGTACATAGGACAAAATCGTTATAAGATACCGTTAAATTAATATATGAGATTTTTTATAGAATTATTAAAAATCCAGAAAAATATTTTAATGATTAATATATTGATTTAAATATTTATTCACCTAATAAAATTAAGAAATCAAAAACTATTAATAATCCTTAATAAATATTTAATTTATAATTATAATCAATACCTTAAATATCTTAAAAATCCGCATAAACGATTAGTCTATAACATAATAATATGTTATAATTTATTACATATATTAATAGTTTAGAGAGCATAACATAAAAATTGAAATATTTATCAGAAATAAATATAGAAACAAAAAAACTTGGAAAGAGTAAAGCAACGAATATATTACATTATATGTTCAATATTCCATTAGAAGATTTGTAAAATTTAAAAATAGTTTGATTATTAAGTCTAAAATGAATAACAACTCTTTGAATTTATAATAAGTTTAATAAATTTATTAAACTTTAAAAACTACTGACAATGTTGAAGTATAAAAAGAAGATTTGATATATAATCCAAATAATAAATTATTTACAATCTAAGATTTATAAAATTTATTTAATACATATAAAATAAAAAATAAACCAAACAATATTAATTATTATCAATAAGCTTTTGTTCATAATAGTTATACTATTAAAAAAAATTAATCATTTTAACAGGGCAATATAATGTGTCCATAAAATTGTATTCCATTACAAGAAGATAGTTATGAAATACTTGAATTTGTCGGCGACAGTACATATAATCACATTATTACAAAATATATATCCGAAAGATATAATAATTAAAATGAGGGTTTTTTGAGCAAATTAAAAAACCTATTAATTATGGGTTCAACATAAGCACATATTGCAGAATAGTTAGGATTTAATTAATTCTTAATCATATCAAGTGATTTTGAAAAAAGTAATTCAAGGACAAATGAAAAACTATTAAAAGACGCACTTGAAGCATTTATTGGAGCAATAGAAAAAGATTTTGATTAAAAACCTTAATTAAATTTAGCAAAAAAAGGATATTAACCATATTTGGGTTTTGGATATTAAGTTGCGACCGAATTTGTTGTCTCGGTAATTGAAACTCATATAGATATTGGCGAATTAATGTTGGAAGCAAGAGATTATGTTGATGAATTTGATAAAATAATGCGTTCTTCATATAAAAAAGTCGAATATATATTTTAAGGAAAAGAAAAAATAAACGGTTAAGAAATGCATAAATGTGTAGTTAAAGAAGGAAGTAGAATTTTAGGAACAGGATATGCTAAAAATTAAAAGGACTCTAAAAGAAATTGTGCAAAAAATGCATTATTAAAATTTAGAAATAATATACTATGATGACGATTAAAATAAAAAATATTTAATATTCTTTTAAATAAAATTAATTAATAAAATTATTAAAATTAATAAAAAATAACAATGATTAAAATAATATTTTTAATATATGTATATATTACTCTTAAAATTATATTAGACAAAGACCCGTTTGAATATGTTATTGAATTTTATGAAAAAAACAAAAAAAATATTAATCTTAATTTAATTTCAAAAGAAAATTTTTAAATTAATTTTGATACAGAAACTTTTAATAAATAATTAAAAAACAAATATAATTATTATAAAAAAGTTATGAAATAAGCTTATAATTAAAATAAAAATACTTATATAGATTATTTTTCATAGTTTGGTTTAAAAATTACTGATTGATGAAAAAAAATCAAGCAGCAAATGCCAAACCTCCCATTCCTGATATAATTTTAAGAAAATTATAACCTTCGCTATAAAATGTTATTTCATATGTATTATCAGGATTTAATAATTAATATCTAAATTAAAATTGTGATAATTTACTTATATTAACACTTCCGGCAGGTTGTCTTCTATTTAATGGTGCTAAACTAAATGAATACATATATACACCATCTAAATGTCTATTAAAATATTCATAAGGTTATAATTTTTCAAAATAAATTCCAGGTTTATCTTAAATGCGTTCTAAACCATTAAATAATATTGCACCAGTTTATAAAACTTATTCTCTATTTGTTTAAATATCTTCCTTTGATATATCTCTAATTATAATAAAAAAACTTTTTAATAAATTACTAAATTTTGGTTCAATTATTCCGGTATTTAATAAATCTCCAAATTATTATCTAAAATGTGTTTCTATCAAATAATCTTATGGATTTTTTGAAATATAATTTCGTTCTTCATCTTCCAAATAAATATATTAACATTCAAGAAAAGCTTCTAAACTTATTCCTGTGTTATTTATAAGTTATTAATTTTTAACAAAATTGTTTATAGTATGTGTTGAATTTGATGTATCTGGTTTATAATACCCAACAACTGAATTTTTAGTATATTATAATAAATATAAATCGGATAATTAAGGAATATCAATAACTATTTCAACTGTATGATATAGTAAAGAACATATAGGTAAAGCTTTTCCTATTTCTTTACTAAACCAAAAAGGTAAAGGTATATATAATATTTTTCCTTAAATACTCGGGGTATTAGATTAAATACTTGCGTATGGATATATTCCTGAATTAGATGTTTCCGGATCATACATATCAATAGTATTCCCTGTTAAAACATTATGTTATGTTATTTTGTCATTTGATATTTCTAATTGATTTTAGATATAAATTTATTAACCATATTATTAATCAATTATTTAACCACCTATTATAATTTACATTTTTTAAATCAAATGTTCTCCTATACCTTATATCCATTTAAATTCTAATGTATTGTTGCAATATATGTCCGGTAATTATATGCACAAATATGTTTTACCTAATAAATCAGCATATCTTGGAATAGTTACTTTCAATTTATTACCTTATAATTAAAAAATATTTGTATTTCTTTCAAAATCTACTCTTATTGATTCTGTCGCAAAATTTGTATGACTTTTAAATACACTTTTAAAGAATGATATTTCGGGATTATATGTAATATATTTATCCTGTGCCCCTTATGCGGCCAATTATAATAAACCTCCTGCTGGCATAATTATATTTTATATTAACTAATTTATTTATTACTTAAATAAATATAATAAAAAAATTGAAATTTATAATACTTTTTTGTTATAATAATATTAAACAATTTTATATTCTATAATATAGAATATAATACAGAATATAATATAGAATATATAATATAAATTTAAAAATGGATTTTATATAAAATTAATAAGGTGTAAAATATTATAATTATAACAATGTATTACAGAGTATTTAAAATATGATTATCATTGATGATTAACTTAAATCAGAATAATAAAATAATATAAATGATATTTTTTACAATTTAAGAAGTGCAGATTCTTAAAATCGTTTTCATTGTGCATATGATGCATTATCATATGCATATAATTAAAAATAATATGGATATTAATTGAATGATAGTATATAATCACAATATATTAGATATTAATAATTTATTGAAAATCTTCGTGATTTACATTAAGATTATTAACATAATTTATCAAATGATTAAGATATGTAAATTATTTCTGAAATATTATTATATGATTAATAAACATAAATGCCTAATTTAGATAATCACATATTATATTAATTAATACAAACATACACATTAATGAAATATCCAAATCTATCAATTATTGTTTTAAATTTAAAATAAGATTCATATATTTTAAAAGATATTCATTTTCCATTTACATTAAATGAATTATTTAATAAATATATTAATTAGTATAGTGGTGTATTAATTTTTGGTAATTAAAATAAATTTTAAAAAAATAATTTTAAAAATATTAAATTTATAATCACAGATGATTATCATTTTTATAATGTTGTAAAAATCTTATGATTTTTTTTCATTAAATATGATTTTATTATTATTAATAATTTTCAATTAATTATTATAGTTTTTGTTCTAATTCTTCTAATGTTATATATTTGGCTTTTAATATTAATTTAATAATATTTTTTTTTTACTATCTATTTAGTGAATTAAAAATTTTATTTTCTTATAAAGAATTAAATATAAAATTTCTCATTTCAATAAAAAATTTTGGATATTCTTCATCTTTTAAACCAGGTGGAAGACCCTTTAATGTTTCTTATTATAAGTAATTTACTTTATAAGAACATGACGACTTAGATTTTTTACATCGTTTAATATAATTTATTTATTATAATTTTGCAATAAATTAATCCGATAACTTTTATACCATTTTTAATATTTTAATTAAGTATTAAAAAAATATTTTTATATTATAATTTAATGATTTAATGATTTAATATTATGTTTTATAAAATCAATTAATTAAATTATATTTTTTAAGTACATTTAAAACTTCATTTCCTTCCATAATAGTAAAGTCTGTAACAATGAATATTGCTTATGAATAATTATTCATACCACAACCATAAATTTCTGTTCCAAATTCAACACTTGTAATAAAAGTTTCTCCCAGATCCTCTGGACTAACTTCTTTCAAAGCATTAATTGCTGCTAAATCAAAATATGCATCACATTATAATAGCATAATGCCACCAACTTTAATGTATTTGCCACAATTTGAAAGACCTTCTCTTAAAACAACAATTTATGTTGGATCAACTACTGTTTCATTTTCTAATATTGTTCCAAAAAGATTAGGTGAATATGTTTCCATATTTTCAATATCTTGTTCGGGGTCCATAACAATTTTATATAGACACTTTGATGGGTCTTCTTATAATTTATATATAATCCATACTGTTCCAAAAGTGTCTTATATTTTTGTAATTAATTCAAGATTATCTGTTTATAATGGTGTATTTCCAAAAAATAATACTTATATTTCACAAACTTATGAATCATTGGTATTAACTGCTTCTGGATCTTCTTTTACCATAAAAGTTTTCATTATAATATTATAATCTCCTTCAATTTCAACACCAAGTGTTGACATACTAATAACATTATATATATTTTAATCATTTTGAATTTATAATTTGTCTTAAATTAATGGCACATTATTATTTTCAGAATAATCAGAAGGACGCATCCCTGTATAGATTTATGGAAGTGCATAAACTTGTGGTTTAACACAACCTTCAAATCTATACAGGTATCCAAACCATTTATCGGTAGTTGTTTATTCTTCTTCGTTTTCAACACGAAAAGCAAAAACACATTATCTTCCTTCCAATGATTGTTCAGAAATTCCATAAATATTTTAAATAGTTAAAAGATTATCAGTGGATTTAATTGAACTAAATTAATCACATGTAATATCAAGTGATTATCCAAATACTGCTCCAAACATTATCGGAACAGCAATAAATGATGATTTTAAGAAATTTATTCCAAACATTTTTATAGATATAAAAGATATAAGCGGATATAAATAGATAATTGTATTAATGATATATTATATTATAATTATTATATTTATATGTAATAAACTTTTATATCTATAAATTTCAAATTTTACTTTTTAAAAAAAAGTTTAAAAAAAGATTTAAAAATGTTTTTATTTTTAACTCAATTTGTATAATCCGATAGTTGTATAGATGATTTAATTTATTCAATCATACCATATGCTTTTTATAATGATTATTTTTCATATTATTCAAACGCTTTCAAATCTGGAAGTTATTTATATAATTTAGATATTTCTTGTGAAGTAATTGCATAATTCCAATAGTAAAAATTAGAAAATTCTACATGAAATTTTTAAGAAATAGTTTTTAAAACAATTTCTCCATTGTATGTGGTTATTGCTCCTTTTGGTAATGATATTGATTCACCATGTATTGGTTTATATTCTAATTATTGTTGGTAAGGAAAAAAGAAAAAATTACCATTGTTAAATGCAAAATAGTTTTTATCCAAAGAAACATTAAATTATTTATATATTTTTCCATCAAAATAAAATAAAATATTTGAACCTGTGCGCAAATGTGGTCTGTTTTTATCACCAAAATAATCATCATAAACAATTGTTATCATGTGCCATTTGCCATTGTATAATTTTCTTGATAAATTTTCTTTATTAACATCTAATAAATTACTGCTATCCAATAGTTATAATTCTTAACTTTATCCAAACTTGGTATCAACAATTAAAATCAAATCTCCTCTTGTTTTTCCAAATTTCAATAATGGTTGTTTTGATAAATAATCATATTCGATACTATAATATCCTTCACCGTCATCAAATACTGTATTTTAAGGATTTTAATTAAAGATATAAATATAATGATATAATCCATTTTAATTAAATAACCCACTATTAATAAAATCTTTATAATTATTATATTGTGATTGATATGTATTTGATGGTAATTTAATTGAACTCTGTATTTTTAATATTAATTAATTTTCGGTTTTATTATAATTAATAATTTAGAATACCAAATTTGGAGCATTTTTAAAAACAATATATACACCACTATCAATATTATCTTTAACAATTGACAATTAATCTAAAAATTTAATAAATTCTCCATATTCTACTCTTTATTTGAAGATATCATTATCTAAATTAATTTTAATTTTCCCCTTTGAATCAACATTTGCTGTATCAGTTGATTCTTCTGCTTATCTTAATTTAATTTTATATTCTGTATAATATTTTTTTAATTCTGGATGAAAAGTTATTTTTGGTGATTATTTTTAATCACCTTTATTAAATATTATTTAATTTTTCACATCCATATCATTTGTTAAAGGTGGTATTCTAATCCAAAAATTAAATGTTGCCTATTAACCAGTTTAATTATAAGAAGGATTAATGTCACGATAATTTGGTTGTCCTTTTTATTATGTTGTAAATCCAATTGGTTTTTATGATGTAAAAAAACCTTAAGCGATTTTGACTTGTTTATTTTATCTTGTATTTGATGGTCTTAATGTTTTGTTATTAATAATATAAATTGTAATTACTGTTATTAACAAAACTACTAATAATAAAATTGAATAATTTATTGATAAACCTAAAATCATTTTAGATACAAATAATATTTTATATATTTTAATATATTTTAATATAATAATATAAAGATTTATTGTTTATTTTGTAATAAATAAATCTTTTATTTGTATAATTAATTTATTTATTACAAACAACAATATAAAATGATGATATTATCGTTTATATGTAATACATGTATCTTTTTTAAAGATACACTAATGTGGATGTTTGGATATAATTATAGTAATAATTTTTATTAGTATATGAAAAATTTGAAAAAACATTAAATGGAAAAAATCATAATGCAATAACCAGAATTAGAGTTTAAATATGGTATAGTTATTAATAAAAATATTAGTAAAACTATAATATAAGATAAATTTTATTAAAGTCTAAAAGAAAAACATTTTAATATTTCCAGATACATAATTTAAAATCATTCTGAAAAATTATTGACAACACCATTATATAAAATGCAAAAAATACTACAAAGTTTGGTCTTTTAAAATGATAAAGAATTATTTACATAAATATATTTATTATAATTAAGTTATGGATATAAATTATGTTTGGAAGATTTATTAAACATTAATAAATAAACACAAAAAGAATAGATGTATACTGACCCAGAAATTACAAAATCAACATAAGATATATCACAATTTTAAGAAGAAAATGAATAATTATAAACATAATCATAATCATAAATTAAAAATATATATGACAAACAATACCAATAATAACCAAAATAAAGAAAATCATTTGAATTGCAACAATAACATTAAATTTTTAAAACTATTTATGATATCAAAAAATACTATATAAATTGCATAGTATAATAAAACAATGAAATATTTGATGTATTAATGTTATTAGATAAAACATAATATTTGACATCATAAACAGAAAAATAAGATTATATTAATCCATTATTTTTATCATATTATCATAACAATATATATGTTTTTAAATAACTTGTTGAAGTTTATAAAGTAAATTTAGAGTTAATTGATTATCAGGACAAAACAATTTTATCACACGCGGTTTAAGATTAAGATTATGAAATTGTTGAATATTTATTAAAAAATGGTGCAATTCCTTAAACTATATCTCAATATTCACAAGATTAATAATATCCATATAATATAGACGAAGATAAACCATTATATTAGTAATTATCTATCGATGATTATTATTATCATATACTTGAAAAAATAGGTCCAAATAATGTTGATCATAATAATATATCAGACACAGAAGACGATTAAAAAATCTGGAAAAAAGAAATTAATAATTTTAATTAACCATTAAGTATAGCAGTATTGGATGATTAATATGATATTGTATTTTTATTGCTATATTATGGCGCAAATCCTAATATTAAATATGGTATTTATGATAAAACATTACTACATATAGCAATAGAAAATTAATTTTATGATATTGCTGAATTATTAATTGATAGTGGAATTTATGTTAATACTCGGGATTTATTATAAAATACACCGCTTCATTATGCTTGTATTACTGACAATATTGAGTTATACTAACTTTTAATTAAAAATGGTGCGAATGTTTAAAATATCAATTAATAATAAAAAAATGCTTATGAAACTTGTTTATAATTGAAATCATTAAATATTTTATCATAAGTATTTGGTGTAGATAATGTCAATGAAGACGAGAATTAATAAGATTAAGATTAAGATTATGTATTATATAGTGACGACAATGAAGAAGAATACGATTTTAAAGTAAAAAAACAAAAAACAAATGAACAAATTTTAGATTAAAATACTATTATATTTAATAATTGAAAAATGAATTCTTATTGTTTTAATTATGTATGTTTTATTATTAATTTTTCATTGAAAGTTAAAAGTTTTATTAAATTAAAATTTAAATTCAGATGGTGTGTCTGGATTTGAACGATAAATATTTTAAATATGTGATTCTGGAATTGCTCTGTTAAATAATTATAACCCTTTAATATATCCTTATTGTGGAGATACATTATCAGAGTTTGGATTAATATAAATATTTCCAGATTATCCAATAATAGTATATTATCCAGTTTCTGATGGAATATCTGGTTTAATAACTTTGTCATCACAACCAAATGAACTATCACTTGTATTTCTATTATCTACCGCATAATTATCTATATACAATATAGCAGAATATTAATCAACAACTGTTGCTACTTGTACCCAACGTTATACTGGGATTTATTCATAACTCAAAGTAATATAATTTTAACACAATGGTTCGACATTAAATTTTAGTTTTTTAATTTTTTCTAAATCTTCACTTTGTTCCAATACTTGGTTATTTGATATTCTTAAAGAACATTTTAATGTATTTAAAGTTGAATCAATATAATATACAATTGATGGATTTAATGGTTCCCCGCGCATATAAATAATTCTGTTTTAATTATCCGAAAGTTATTCAGAAGGAGGACTAATATATAACCAAAAAAGTGTAGTATATTGTCCAGAAGTATTTTATTTAATTGTAATTTATGAATCTTCAATTGTTTCTTTTACTGTAAGATTTTTTTCATCTTTAAAAATATATTAATATTACATTGAATAATAATTTAGATTTGAAATATATAATCTAAATACAAATATTAAAAGTAAAAGAATTACTATCAAGGCAAGTAATACAAAACGATTCTATTCAGAAAACCATCTAATTAAAGGGTTTTGGCATATTGCATCCAATAACCCTGTGAAATTTCCAGAAGGTTCAGGTGAAGTAGTTGCTGTAAATAGAGATGACATAATTAAATATATTTATATTTATTTTTTATTATATTTTAATATTATAACTTAAAAAATTTTTAATATTTATCTTTTAAATCAACAATGATTATAATCCAAATATTAAATACCACACCTTTGTATATATTCACATTTACTTTTTGGTAATTTTTTATTAAATTCATCCAAATTAAATTATTAACATTCTGATTCAATATAATTACCTACACCTTTATTTACACATTCTCCATTAACTGATTCCCAATTTGATGGACATGAAGATACTTTTTTTATTACTTGATTTTGAACAAAATTTTATTCAGTTTTTTAATATAATTCTCTAACAGATTTCATATGATGTATCATTACAATGACAACAATAATTGTACTTAAAACAATCATATTAACAATAATTGGTTATGTTGTATATAAAAACAATACTGATAAAAATGAAAAAATTAACATTGTTGATAATATTAGTGTATATTTATTTAATAAATATTAAATATGATTTTCATCTAAAGAAAATTCAACCATTCTTGCTTAAATATAATATTATAATATTTTATGTATATTTTATTATATGTAATAAAAAGATTTATTGGCATAATATTATAATATTATAATAATTTTTTTCACATTTAGAATTATTATAAATTTCGTAATGGATGATTTATATTTCGTAATTCTTGTTTTTTCTCTCTAATATGATATGATTATTGAGAAATTAATAACTATTTTTACACTTTTTTAGATTTTTATTAAACATTTGATATATATGCGGTTGTTTAATCTTTATAATCTTTTTCTTAATTTAATAAAAATTGTGGTTTTTCTATTAATAATTATTCATTTAATTTAGTAATCAATAAATCATTTTAAATAATGTCATTTACATCTATAACAGTTATTAATTAATCATATTCGGTTTCAATTTCTTGAATATATGGTTATGATTATGATTATGATTATGGTTATGGTTATGGTTGCACAATACTTTCATTTAAAATTTTTAAAACGCGGGGCATTTTTTTTTATTTTTTTTAATCATTTAATTATTATTCGTTGTTGTTATTATTTTATTTTCCACCAAATGGAATATTCTTATTATTTTGTTTTGGATACATTATTGTAATATATATACTAAAAAAATACTATTTTAATAATATAATTTTTTATATATAATAAAAAAATTTAAATCATTCTTAAAATTTTTAAAATCCAATACTTGGTTATAGTTATACAGTATTATCTGGTTTTTATGGTCTATCGATTGGTGTTGGTAATTATTTAATATCTTTTAAATATTATTATCTTGCTCTCATTTCGGTAATAATTCTTGGAACTGCCCAGTCCAACACCATAGAATTTAATTATTTTACTTGTTCTGAAACTTAATAAATATAATTTCGCGAATATTATAAATAAATACTTCTCATTATAACCAATAGTTCTTTTTCATCTTATCTTTCAATAACTTCTCCGGTTTTCTTATAAACCATCATTCTAATCCCTTCTTATAATGTATTGATATTTAGTCTTGAAAAAAACAATTTTGAAACAGGACTTGCTTAATAAAAATGTTTTAATGCTTCATTATGGGGTGTTTCTGTTTAGTTATTATATTCTTCTGTAAATCTATAATTTCTTAAATTATCAATATGATATTTGTCAAAATAATCTAATTTATATAATCTTCCATTTTCTCCATCAGGTTATGGTTACATATCAACATTTTATGGGAATATTTTTTACAAATCCATTTTTAAAATATTATTTATAGATATTCTTTTTATATTAATAAAATATTATTATATTTAATATATTTTGAAAAAACTAAATTTGAAAATTAATCATAAAATATTTATATAAATATATAAATATATAATTATACATAGAAATAATATTAACTACAATTGTAATTGTATTTTATTATCTTATAATAATTTGTATTTTTTTGTATAAAAAAATCTTACATATATAAGGGACCTTTAAAAAAGTCATTTTTATAATTGTTATAAAAATTATATAATTATAAATTAATTTATACCAATGATGTCTTAAGAATCCAAAATTTAAGCATTTCTAAGTAAATATGAATTTAAATACACATAAGCAGATAAACAAGAATATTCATCTAAATTTATTAAAACACACACAAATTGGAGCAAAGTTAATTACATGAGAAAAAGTTTATAAGTTTCAGACAAAAAAGAAATTATTGATTAATTTTATTAAGATTATACTAATTTAATTACATAAGGAATTTATATGGGTATTACCGAAAAACATTAAGATTATGGTCCAATTGTTATTGATTTAGATTTTAAAAGTAGTAATAAACCATCTACCAAATATTTATTAAAAAAGGAATATTAAGATGAAGATTATAATGAAATATATGATAAACCAATAATAACTGAAAAAAATAAACACAAATATATACCATATGAACCAAAACATTTATATGAGGCATCATTTGTTGTTGAATTTATTGATGATTATGTATAAGTTATATCACAAGTTGCAAATGTTCCTAAAAATAAAATATTAGTTTTTGTTTTAGAAAAATCTCACTATGTTGAAGTTGTAGATGCTTAAAACAATGTTTCATATAAAGATGGTATTCATATGATTATCCCCGATATTGTTATGGAAAATTAATTAGCATTATATGTTCGTAAATTGTATTTAGAAAAAGTTAATTTTTCAAGTCACTAAACATATTAAGACATGAACTTAAAAACATCACTGGAACAATGCCTTGATGAATCTGTAATTGATAGAAATAATTGGTTTATGTATGGAAGTGGAAAACCTGATTCTGAACCATATAAATTATAGATAGTATATAGTGTAAAAACTAATTTTCCTAAAAATTATGAAACATTAAGTAATTTAGAAATTGAGTCAGAAATAGAAGATTTTGAATAAGATGGATACACAATACCATTCTTAATTAGACATTTTTCAATAAGATGGAAATAATTAAATACATTTAAAAAAAATAGTGTATCGTAAGTTGAAATTGATAAACATATCAATATTTAAAACATATTAAACAATAAACATAAAATCAATAATACAGAATATTAAGCAGTTGATAAAGATAATCCATAATAATGTATGGAAAGTTTTAAATATATTAAATCATTGGTTATGGAAGTATTAGATCCAAAACGGGCAGAAGACTATGAAAACTGGCGCGACATTGGTTGGTGTTTATTCAATATCGCAAGCACTATGACAAGGCGTGAAAAAGAAAGAATGTTGCGTTTATGGATTGAATTTAGTAAAAAATGCCCAAGTAAATTTTCTTAATCAGAATGTGAAAAAAAATGGGAGAAAAAATTTACAGTATGTAGAATGGGGATTGGTTCATTAAAAAGATGGGCACGGCATGATAATTTATAAAAATTTAATGATGTTAATAAAAAATCTATATTTATGCACATTGATACATCAATAACAAATAAAACAGATACAGAATTAGCAAGAGCAATGTATGCGTGCTATGGTGATATTTTTGTATGTGCTGATTAAAAAAATCGTGAATGGTATTATTTTCATGAACATCGCTGGCATTTGTCAGACGGTGGTCATATGATAAAATGGTTTATGAGTAATGATTTTTGGTAAAAATTTTGTGATTATGAAATGTTTTTAACTTTAAAAGAAAAAGAAATAAGTGAAAAAAAGAAAACTTCAAAATTCGCACAACTATAAAATAATTATAATATATTAACTCAGCGTCCAAATGAAGACTAAAATATAACTAACGATGATGAAGAAGAAGATTATGATAATTATGATGATGAAGAAAAAAACAAAGAATTAATTTCTTATGATGATTAATTATAAAAAATATTAGAAAAAAAAGATAAAGTATAAGAAATTAAAAAATCATTATAAACTTAAAATAAAAAAAAGAATTATTTGGATGAATGTTGTGAAATATTTTATGTTTAAGGATTTAAAGATAAATTGGATTAAAACCCTTTCTTAATGGCATTTACAAATGGTGTATATGATTTTAAAAATTTTAAATTCAGAGAAGGTATGCCAGATGACTATGTTAGTAAATCAACAAATATAGCATATGAACCATTTGATCCAAAAAGTAAAGAATATCATGAAATATCATAATATCTTTCTTAGGTGTTTGTTAATACTAAAATTAGAAAATATGTAATAGATGTATTAGCTTCTTGTTTATGTGCTCATGATTAAGAATAAGCAATGTTTTTCTTATATGGTAATGGTTCAAACAGTAAAAGTATGTTAATGACATTAATTTAAAATTGTTTTGGAGATTATTATGTTACATTCCCAAACAAAGTATTAGTAGATACAAGCACAAAAGCAAATTCTGCCTCACCTGATTTATATCAACTTAAAGGTTCAAGAATTGCGGTTGCTCATGAATTAAGAGAACAAGACACAATTAATGCTTCATCATTTAAATAATTAAGTGGTGGTGATAAAATTACCGCTCGTAATTTATATAAAAATAGTGAAAGTTTTTAACCAATATGTCGTATTATGGCAACAACAAATAATTATGTACCATTTTCTGAAAATGAATATGCTGTATATAGGCGTTTAAAAGTAATTCCATTTATGTCAAAATTCGTAAAACTTGAACATAAAGATCCAAGGAATAAACTTGAATAAGTCATGGATACAAAACTTAAAGATAAAATGGACGATTGGCCTGTTTAATTTATGTCATATCTAATAGAAACATATAAAACATTAAATAGTGAAAATGTTGTTTAACCCGATGAAATTACACAAGAAGTAGAAAAATATAGAGCTTCATAAGATCTTATGTATTAATTTTTCACTGAAAAGATTAAAATTGTCCCATCAGATAATGAAGGTTTAATGCATAAAGATTTATGGAGTGATTTTAAAACTTGGGTTAATGAAAACAAATCATAGGATACTATACGATATTATAAACCTGAAAAATTAGCGCGTTTTATGAAGGATTAACTCAAACTAAATGAACGCACTGGACCATTAGTTTATTACGGTATAGCAGTTAAAGACGATTAAGAATAACGCATTGAAGCAAAAAAAATTATGGAATAATAACAAATTGAATAAAATAGACAATAACAATAACTTGACAATTTATGATTATTTAAAAAAATTATAACTATAAATTATTTAAAAATTATATATTTTAAAAAAATAAAATTTGAATATAAAAAGTTTTTATTATTATATAATATATTATATAAATTTATAGTTATAATTTATAAATAAATATAAAATATTTATTAAAAATAAAATGGAAATTCAATAAGTATAAAAAATCAACAGAGCAGTTGATAATTTGCATCAAATGTTAAAAAGACGAGGAATTAATAATAATATTCATTTATAATATGATAAAAATATGATATCATAATTATTATAATAGAATTATTTTAGTATTGAAATAGAAAAATATTTTATATGTTTTATGTTAAATAGTTTGAAACCAAAATAAACTGAATTAATTAATATTATTAAAAACAATATTGAAAATTATGATTTTTATATCTTTATTACAAATAAATCTGTAATGACAACAAAACCAGATTAAGATTTAATATAAAAAATTTACGACGAACATAAAAAAGAAAAATTAAAAATATAAAATTTTACACTACAAGACTTATAAATTGATATAATGGATCATGAATTGTAACCAAAAATGGAAGTTATTGAAAACGAAGAAGATATTAAATAAATTATGAAAGAATTAAATATTACACATAAAGCAGAATTCAATTAAATTCATTAATCGGATCCAGTTGCAAAATATTTTGATTTATAACTTGGTTAATTAATAAAAATTTATAGGAAGAGTGAAGTTGGATAAAATATTGCATATAGACACTGTATTCCTTGATTAAAATTATATTTCTTTTTATCTTTTATAAAATAAATTATTAAATATAAAATAAATTATTAAATATTAAAATGGATAGTGTAAATAATACAGATACAAGATATTAAGAAATAATTCAAAATCATCAATAATTACATAAGTTAGGTGAAGAATATATTACAAATGATAATTCACATGGTTTGTAATCTATTTTGAATAAATTTAATTAAAAACAATAATAATTTTTAATATACTAAATATAATCTAATTTTACAATAGATTAAGGGAAAAATTTACTGGAAGAAATTTCTAAAAATAATTTTCATAAAAATCTCTATGAAAATTTAGATACATATATATCAAAAAACCATACATTTGAATTTAGTTGTAAATTAATGACATAAAAATTTATCACCATTTCTTCTGATATTAAAATTAATAATTAAAAAATTAGTAATATGAAAACATTGCGTTTAGATATTAATTTATCAAATACATAATAAGATTAAGAAGGATATAAAAATTTAATATAATCATATAAAGATGGACAATTTGGTCATAATGAAAGATATATTACTATTGGTAAAGATAATGAATTTTCTTTATAAGAATCGTTGTTTAATGAAGTTTAAATTGGTGATACTAATTTTAAAACAGTAATTCCATTAAAAGTTAATTCGGATTAAAACAAACTTGTATTATATATTTTAAATTAATCTTCAAAATTAACATATGAAGATAATTAAGAAATAACTCTTAAATTTAAAATACCAACTAAAATATAATATTATATTTTAATGAAAAATATTACATTATTTGCAACTTAAAATACAACAAATGATTTCTAAAATCTTAATATTTAATAAATATTAAATTTATTAGTAGAATTTACTTAATAAAATAAATCTGTTCCTTATTTAAAATATATATAAAATGTTTTGACATAATAATAAGATTTAAAAGGTTTGACAATTTATAAATAATTTTTATTAAAAGTTTTAACATATAAATTTATAACCGATTTATTATTTAATTCGTATGCCATGTAATATAGTTTTGGAGTATTTTATAACAATAAAGGTTGGTAAAAAACAATTGCGCACAAGAATCTTACATCAGAAGATAAAGGTAATATCAAATCACTTTAAATCATAATTGCAAATATTATTGAACATTAACGCAAAAATATTAAAGAATATTATGATTCATAAAACGAACAACTTATTGATTAATTTAATAAAAATGGGTATAGTAAATAATAAATATTATAAATAACTGATAAATTTTAATAAAAAATTGAAGCAACAAGAAAACGCATTGAATCATATGAAGATGATTTAAAAAGATCAAAATATTTGTATTATGTATAATTTATATTTAATATCACAATTGTAATTATGCTTTTATTATATAGTTTTGATATTCCATAACCAATGGTAAAAATGACTATATTTGCCACAATTGGTATTTTAATGCTATTATTATAATATTATATCTTTTACGATATTAATGATCCAAATAATTTGGTATTTGTTGCTTCTGTATTGTTATTGATTTCATATTAATCTAATCCCGATTTATTTGTTAATAGAAAATATGTAAGGATTAGTATGTTTTTTATCATTATAGGAATTATATAAATATTTAAAATTAAAAAATATAATAATCTATATCTTTGATTTTAATGTAATTTATTTTTGAGTTTTTTATATTTTTTATATTTTTAATAATAAAATTATAAAATTATATATTTATCTAATAATTTGATAATATGAATTTACAATAAAAAAATATTATTTAATAAATAATCAAATTGTAAAACCCTCATATTGAGCAATTTGATTAAAAAAATAGTAATGATTATCTTTTAAATAAATTAAACGAATTAAACAAAATGTTGACAGAATAAATGATTTATACAAAAGAATTATCATAATTAAATGAAAAAGTATAACATAAAAATATTCAGGTTGAATAAGATTAATATAAAAAAAACTATGAAAATAAAAGAGAACTATATTCATATTAGGCATAGGAATTGGGATTTGTAAGAGAATAAAATATGTAAATTTATAAATGTCATATGTTATCAGTGGGATTATTAATTTTTGGTATTATATATATAGGATTAATGAGTATATTGTAAATTGATTATCTTTCTTTTGGTGCTATTATTTTATCATTTGTATTAAGTTCTTATCTTACACCATATACAATGAATTGGGTATAATAAAACAGACTAAGGGAATATGATGATTGGTTTAGTCTGTTTTATACAAGAAATTGAAAAATTTATAAATTTTTTTTTAAATATTATACAAAAATATTAATTAAAAAAAAATACAAAAAGATCAAAATTTAAGAGGATATAGTTCTGCTTTCATTCTTAGAAGACTGATGTTTTCTGAACTAAATCCAACTGCATTTGCAAGACCGCTTAGATATTATGTCATTTGACTATTAACTTTGTAATATTGTTTGTCAAAAAGTTCTTAACAACCTGTTGATTATTAGTTACCACAATCACGGTCATTTACAATAAGATTAATGATTGGGGCATCTTTGTTAGAACTGGTTAAGAAATAATACCAATTACCTGAAAAACGCTTTCCATAAAGGAAAAGTCTTTAACTATATTGAAAAATTTTAGATTTTTGATCTTCTGGTAATTTTCCTTCAAGAGCTTGTTTAACAAGTTCAAGTTCGGTTGCTTCGTTTCTGTATGCTGAATTTACAGCTTCAATACCTTGAACCATGATATTCTTAGGTCCCAAGAATAGTATTGTTCCAATTTATTACATTTTTGAGTATGGGTCTGCAATATTTGGTTGTTGAGTTTATTTGTTAAAAAGTCCAGTAGTATCAATACCCGAAGATACAGATGGAAATTATAATTCTTATTATGGTGTTGTTTATACAAGGGGGTTTTATTGTGTTCCAAGTTAAACACCAGAAGATGAAGAATCAACATCAGAAGTAGTTGTAACTGGACTTACTGATACGGCAGTTGGTGTTGAAGTGGTTTTAATTGTATTAACCATTGAAAGAGTTCCAACAATAACCGCGATAATACCAACAACAATAAAACCAATAATAATCATTGATACTTTATCGGTTGAAGTTTTTGAACCAGAACCTTAAACATTTTTAAGTAATTGAGATAGAGAATCACCACCTTTCATATTTAAATAAATTTTTTATTGTTATTTTATATTAACATAATAAAAAAATATTTTAATTTATTTAAATCATTTACATCCACCTTGTGTGGCACATACACCTTGAATTCCAAAGCCTTATATAGCATTTGCAAATTCAGGCGCATGATAAACTTCTGGATTATCTTTAAATTTATCATTTTATAGTTTTTCTAAAACTTCAGCAGTAATCATTCTTTTTTCAACATCTTCTAAACTTTCTTTGTTTAAAACATTTGTTGTAAGAGCAGATTAAACTTATTGTTCCATATATCTAATATCTGTTAATGTTGGTTATTAATCAAGTGTAGCAAATGTTTCTTTGTTTTTTTCTTCTGATTATTCTCTCAAAATGGTTTTTAATGAAGTATCTTATTTATCTTTTGCGTTTTCTTCATCCCAATTAGTTAAACTATATTTACCATATTTTTCAACTGTTTTTTATGCAGGTTTTGCTTCTGGTAGTTCTTAAAGAATTATTTGTTTTTTAATTTATGATTGTTAAATAAATATTAAACCAAGAATAATAACAAGTAGAATTGCAATAAATGGTTTTTATGTAAAACCAGAATATAGTATCATACTAAATAATACAAGTTTTAAACTCATATCATAAATATTATTATTTTGAATTTCTGGAAACATTTATATGACAATATAAATACCAACTGCTACGAATAAAAACATTTATGATTATTCAAATGCTAATGTTTTTGGCATAGAATATTTAAAGTAATTACTTTTAGATTTTGAAACCATTATAGAAAAATTTAATAATTTTATATTTAAAAATATTTTTAATTTTTTTATAAAGATTTAAATTTGAAATATATTAAATATATTAAATATAAATAATAGCAAGAATAAATATTAAATATAAATAATATAATACATATAATACAATATTAAGAATGTAAGAAGTCTAAGATTATATACAAATGGGTCTTGATACTCGAAAAGATGAGATACGAAAACATTCAGCATTGACAATATAAGGATATTAAATTCTTTAAAATTAGTTAAATATTGAAGAAAAATCATATCTTAGAAAAAAATTATAATAAACACCGATTATATCAAAATCAGTATAAAATTTAGTATAAGCTATTCCAGTTTCAGCATATAATGAAACATAAAAATATGTTTATTTACCAAGGTCTTTTGGAATTGAAACTTTTGGAATACCGTCAAAAAAAAGAATATTATATAAAGATATTCCAATAAATATTAATTTTACTAAAAAACTTCGTCCTATTTAAGAAGAAGCAAAAAAATCATTCATGGAATTAGTTAAAAAAAATGAAAAATATAATTTAGGTGTTTCTGGAATAATATCATTACCAACAGGATATGGAAAAACAATTTTAGGAGTTAATTTGATATGTTAATTAAAAGTATAAACAATAATTATAGCACATAAAGATTTTCTTTTAGATTAATGGTATGAAGCATTGATAAAATTTACAGATATTAAACCAGATGAAATAGGTTATGTCAAATAAAAAAAATGCGAAATAGAAGGAAAAAAAGTCATTTTATCATCACTTTAAACGGTTAGTATGAAAGAATTTTCATTAAAAACATTTTTAACAATTGGATTTACAATAGTTGATGAATAACATAGAATTTCTTCTGAAGTTTTCAGTTAAGCACTACCAAAGTTGAGCACAAAATATATGTTAGGATTAAGTGCAACACCCTTGCGAAAAGACGGTTTAGATTAGATTGGAAGATATTATTTCGGAAAAATAATATATAATTTAGAAATTGAACAGGATAGTGATATTCAGGTTAATATTTATGTATATAATCCAGAAGAAAGAAAATAAGAATATTATAGCAGAATAATGATAAATGATTAAAATTTTAATATGTCAAAAATGTTAAATAATATTGCAAGTTTTGAACCACGCAACATATATATAATTAATATTATAAAAAATATTTTATAATAAGAACCAGACCGAAGAATATTATTTGTTAGTGAAAGAAAAGCGTAATTATAATACTGTAATGAAGTATTATAAAACGCAGGTTATTCTTGTGGTTTATATTACAGTGGTATTTCAAAAAAAATTCTTTAAGAAGGTTTAACTAAAACAATCTTGTTTGCTACTATGTAAATGGTAAGTGAAGGTTTTGATCACCCTGTACTAAATACTCTTATTTTAGCTACACCAAAAGTAAATATTGTATAATTAATTGGAAGAATATTAAGAACACCAAAAGATTAAAGATAAATAACACCATTAGTAATAGATATTTTTGATACAGTATAACCATTTTCATTTTATACAAATTCTCGCAAAAAATATTACTAATAGAAAAATTACACAATTGTTTCAAATGATAATAGCATAACACAAGAAGCATCAACTTCTGAACAATATAATGACCATTTGGGTTTTAATGATGAAGACGAAGAAGAAATTGAATAAGAAATATTAGATAAATTGCGTAAATTAAAAATGAAAAAATGAAAAAAAAAGATTATATTAAAAATTATTTATATTATTTATATTATTTATATTATTTTTTAATATATAAATTCAATCTCATAAAGCACATTAAGAGCAACAATTACAAGCAGGTGGTGGAGGTGGTGTTACAGGGGTCACTAATTAAGGTGCTGCTTCATTATACCATACATCTTTTATTAAGTTTAAATCAACTTTTTCTTTTATGTATAAAAGAATTTCATCTGTTTAATCAACTGTCCAACAATAAATGTCCGTTCCACAAACTGGTAAAATTTTATGCCAATAAAGTTATACCCATGCATTTTATTCAATTGCTTTATCAACCCAACTTTTTAACATTGTTGGGTTTGAATTTTAATCAGCATTGATTGCGTGAGTTCTAAATGGACTGTCGGAAGGTATAGTTAAACGCCTATATGTTCCTCTCATACCATAAACATTACTCATTTGACTTACCCTATCAATTACACATTAATTAATTGCACCAAATGGAGCAGACAAATACCTACCATCACCACCGATACTTCTTACAAAATTATATGCGTGATTAATTTATTCTTCAAAAGCAATAGTATCATTACATATATTTACAAGATTTGCATGACTTTTTGTATGACTTTATAATTCAACAAGAGGATTTTAACCAAGTAATATTAATTTATCAGCGGATAAATATGCACTTGATCGTAATCTTGCTGGATCAGAATTGAGAAAATGTGTTGATTTTAATTAATATTAATCAAGTAGAGGAATCATATAATCAACAACAGAAGGTCTACCATCATCTGTCTCTATTGTGACCATTGGCATTTAAAATTATGCCAATGATTAAGTGGCAAGAAGCGCAATAACTGATTTAAACAACATTTTTTTATATAATTTTATATATATTTATAATTATAATTTTATATACAAATATATCTATTAATGTTTTATATATTAAAAATTATATATAATTTCAATTTTTTTATTTCAAAATTTATTTATCATTTACCTAATATTCATAATTCATTAAAAGTTATATATTTTTCATCAGATATAATATTTTTAAAACACTCAATAATAATATTTAAAACTTATAAATTAATCGCATTTCCTAATTATGATTTTGCTTCATTATAATCATCAATTAATTTATAAGTTGTATTAAATCCTTAAAGTTTTTTATATTCATTAATATGTAATTCTCTCCATTTTTTTTTAAATATATAAAAATATGGATCTGATTTTGTAATAGTTGGATAATTGTCTAAATCTTTAACGCGCAATTATTGATTACGAGCATGAATTAAATAATTTTATAATTTTGTTTATTCGGTAATTTATTTATTATTTACCTAATATTCAAATTTTAAATATTTCATCTTTCCAATATTTTCCAAGTCTTGTATGTATCTTTCCATCAAGATTGGTTTATTATTATAAACATTTTATGCATTTTATTTATATTTTTCAATATAATCTGGTATTTTACCGTTTTTTTATATTGATTTGTTTTCCTATATATATTTTTAATATCTTTCTTCTGTTGAAAATGGTAAATAAATCTATGATGGATGTTATTTGC
>JACCEE011844479.1_pt1 | contig 41304 bp, 32 predicted proteins | sample 7449931 | NCBI WGS metagenome assembly JACCEE01 (sample SAMN15323457, study PRJNA562643) | freshwater metagenome | isolation source: river surface water | place: USA:Blue River Watershed | collected 2017-08-19 | reverse complement strand
TATACGCAGAGTCAATATCAACGCTGCCCCAATGGAGATGGCCAAACTGAAACGGCTGAAAGAGGCCGGTATCGGCACCTATCAGGTGTTTCAGGAGACTTACCATCACGATACTTACCGTTCGGTGCATCCGGCCAACACCATCAAAGGCGACTACCGCTGGCGGCTCTATTCGCTCCACCGGGCCATCGAGGCAGGGCTCGACGATGTGGCCATTGGTGCCCTTTTCGGCCTCTACGACTGGCGCTTCGAGGTGATGGGACTGCTGCACCACACCCTCGATTTGGAACGGCAGTTTGGCATAGGCCCCCATACCCTCTCCTTCCCCAGGATGACCCCTGCATCGGGCTCGTGGCTGAGCAGCAACTCGCAATATCATGTTACCGACGAACAGTTTAAAAAACTGGTGGCGGTGCTGCGCCTCTCGGTGCCCACGGCGGGGATGATTGTGACGGCCCGAGAGAAAGCCGAAATCAAACGGGAGGTGATTCAGTTGGGCTGTACCCAGACCGATGCTTCGACCCGCATTGGCATTGGGGCCTATTCGGACCAGAAGAGCGAGGAAGATTTGGATAAGAAACAGTTTACCATTGGCGACCCGCGCGATTTGGACGAGGTGATCCGCGAAGTGGGCCGTATGGGCTATATCTCGTCGTTCTGTACGGCAGGTTACCGTTGCGGCCGTACCGGCGAGACCATTATGGGGATGCTGAGCCACTGCGTAGAAGGAAAATTTTGTAAGCTGAACGCGGTATTGACCTTTCGCGAATACCTGAGCGACTATGCCTCGGCCGAGACCCGTGCCATTGGCGAACCGCTTATTGCACAGGAGATGAAAGAGATTGAAGAGATGGACTATTTTCAGAAACGTCCCCACCTGATGGAGAAGTTCCGCAAAGATTACGAGTGGATTTTGGCCGGCGAACGCGATTTGTACCTGTAAGTGCATCGGCTGTTGTTGAAATTGGTTATTTTCGGGTTGAATTTCAACAACCAATTATCCGACATGAAACTGACAAACAAAATTATCCTGTTCGCTTTATTGCTTTCGGGCCAAACGCTTTGGGCCCAGACTTATCAACTTGTATCGCCCGACCAACATTTGCAGGTAACAGTCCAAAATGACGACCTCCTCACCTATTCCGTCACTTTTAAAGGCAATCCGGTTATCGAAAAATCGCTGCTGGGCTTTGAATTTCGCACCGAGCCGGCCATGAAAGGCGGTTTTGCCGTGGTGGGCGATTCCCGTAAAGAGATAAACGAGACATGGTTTCCGGTGGTAAAATCGAAACATGCTTCGGTAGTGGACCACTGCAACGAAATCACCCTTTCGCTGAAAGAGAAAGCAGCTCCAATGCGCGAGATGCAACTTCAGTTTCGCGCCTACAACGATGGGGTGGCTTTTCGTTACCACCTGAGCCGTGCCGAAAAGATTGGCGAACGGCAAATCACCAAAGAACTGACCACTTTTGCCATCGCCGGCGACCCGAAAGCCTGGGTAGTAGCCTATGGCGGCTATTCGACATCGAACGAAGCGGAGTTTATGGAACAGCCGCTCAGCAAGCTGAACGAACAGTCGATTGCCGGTATGCCCCTGCTGATGGAGCTAAACCCCCACTGCTGGATGGCCATTACGGAAGCTAAAATTGATAACTACGCCGCCTTTTATCTGGGCACCAACGGTACCACCAACCAGCTGGTAACAAAGCTCGTTCCGTTTCCGGGCGAAGCGGAAGAAGGGGTTAAGGTTCGTTTTGCCGACGAGGCAGATACCCCCTGGCGCGTAGTGATGATGGGCGAATCGCCCGGCCGGTTAATTGAATCGGAAATGATACAGAACCTGAATGATCCATGTGCCATAAAAGATCCCTCGTGGATTAAGCCGGGTATCAGTGCCTGGGACCACTGGTGGAGCGGCGAAGTAAAAATGGAGATGCCGGTTATCAAACAATATATCGATTTGGCATCGGCAATGGGCTGGCCCTATATGCTGGTCGACTGGCAGTGGTATGGCCCCTTCAACCAACCCAAAGCTGATATTACCCAATGGGCACCTCAGATCGATATGCCGGAGATTATCCGTTATGCGGCAACCAAAAATGTGAAAATCATTGTATGGCTCTATAGCAGCGATGTGAACCGCAATGCAGCCTACAAAAAGGCCTTCCCGTTGTACCACTCGTGGGGCGTGGCTGGTATTAAAATCGACTTTATGGATCGCGACGACCAGCCAATGGTGAACTGGTACCACGATATCATTCGTTGTGCCGCCGACAATAAGTTATTGGTCGATTTTCACGGTGCCTATAAACCCGATGGCATTATTCGGACCTGGCCCAATATGATTACCCGCGAAGGGGTAATGGGCAACGAGTATTATAAATTTTCGGATAAGATGAGCCCGGAACACAACGTTAAACTGGCCTTTACCCGCATGTTGGCCGGACAAATGGACTACACGCCGGGGGGCTTCTTAAATGTCACCCGCGCGCAGTGGAAACAGCAGACTCCTGCACTGGTTTGGAACACCCGGGCAGCCGAGCTTTCGAAATTTGTGATTTATGAGAGTCCGCTTACCGTGGTTTGCGACCATCCCAATCATATCATAAATCAGCCGGGAGCCGATTTTCTGAAGATTGTACCTACCGTATGGGACGATATCCGCTATATGGGCGGCTATCCGGGCGAATATGTGGCCATTGCCAAAAAAGATGGCCAGCGGTGGTTTGTGGGAGTGATGAACAACAGCAAAGCCAGAGAGGTAACGTTGAAACTTGATTTTCTTCCGAAAGGAGATTATGAGATGGAGATTTGGGCCGATGGTAAAAAAGCCGATACAGAACCTTCTCAGTTGCAGAAATCGTTGAAGCCACTGAAAGGAGACGATGAAATCACCGTTCGGATGGCCAACAATGGCGGCTGGGTGGCCGTTATCCGATCGAAATAAAAATAACAAATATGCCAAAGCCCCTATATCGGTTTGACATCGCCGTTATCGAAAAACGGTTTCCCTATTTCGAGGCCGGATTGAAGTCGGCTATTGGGGAACATGGCGAATTGATAGCCATTGCCGAAGGCGAAGAGTTGATTCGCGACGGGCAATATATCAAGTCGTTTCCGCTGGTGATAGAGGGAACCGTAAGGGTGTACCGGTTGGACGACGATGGCCGGGAACTTCTGCTTTACTATTTAAATCCGGGCGAGGTTTGCGCCATGGCCCTCACCTGCTGTATGGGTCATATCCGCAGCAATATTAAAGCAGTGGCCGAAAGCCCCGCCACGGTTGTACGTGTTCCGGTACCGCTGCTCGACCAGTGGATGGCAACCTATCGCACCTGGAAGGAGTTTGTGATGTATGCCTATCGCCGCCGCTTCGACGAACTGCTGGAAACCATCGATGGTATCGCCTTTATGAATATGGACAGCCGGTTGCTGAAGTTCTTTACCGACAGATATAAATCGACCAACCAGACCACCTTTACCGGTACCCATCAGGATATTGCGCTGGCGCTGAACAGCTCACGCGAAGTGGTTTCGCGACTGCTGAAAAAACTGGAGCAACAACGGCGTATCGTGATTGGACGGAACAAGATTGATTATTCGGCGCTGGTTTAAAGAGGAGGCAAAGATAAGGGCTACAAGGATTGTGATATTTTTTTTCAGGATGAAAAAAACTTGCATGGGCGGGATGTCGCTTTACAGCATATAGCCGCACCTAACAAGATAGAGGTTATGACCAATTGTCGGCTGTTCGCGATAACATTCGCCAAAAGGCAATCATCAGTAAAAAAAAATATTTGCAACCTTGAAGCTATCGAGAACCTTGAGGTGCGGCTGACAGTAGTGGCAGACCGACGGGCAGCGGAGGTTTGCCGACGGACAGCGGAGGTTTGCCGACGGGCAGCGGGCTATTTCCGACAGGCAGCGGAGGTTTGCCGCTCCGGCATTTCTCCGCCAGGCTATGGCAATTGTCCGCCAATGCCGGCTGGCTCCCCGCCAGACTTTGCGTTTTACCGGCTCCCCGCATAAACGGCAAAGAAAGACCCCCTATACCGGTGGCGATCGGAATAGGGGGCTTTTCGTTACATCGTATTCGGCAATGTCTACTTCTGGGCAACAATCTGATGAATGGCCTCTCCTTTGTAGTTGATAAAGCTCATTTTCAGTTCGTTTTTACCAAGGCTCATCACACTGAACCCTTCGTCGGATGAACAGAATTGGGTATCGGGCCCTTTAATTGGCTCACGCCCCAGCGAAGCGGAGGCATTGACCACATAATTGACCACACTGCCCTCTTTGCGCAGATGCTGAAAGGTATGCGAATGGCCGGCAATATAGAAATCGACCTGATGTTTACGCAGAATAGGGTCGAGCGATGCTATCAGCGAAGGGGCATCGGCACGTTTCTTCTCCGAGACATAGATGGGATGATGGCCAATCACGATATTGAACTTTGTTGCCGAAACCGTCAAAACACTGTCCATCCAGGCCAGCTGGCGGGCAGTATCCTGTTTCTGAACATCGGGATATTTGTCGGGTTCGCTCCAGTATTCTTTCATCAAAGGGGTAGTATCGATGAAAAGGATCGTTAAACTGGCATGGTCGTCTGTTTCGGGGATTACCTTGGTGTAGTATCGGGCAGGCATCACCCAGCGGCGGCTGATTTTCGAATAGTCGAGTACGGCATCTGTATTCCCGCGATATTCGTGATTCCCCAGAATGGGAAACCAGTCGATCATCAGGTCGGGATGGCTATAGATGGTTTCAAAGTTGGTCATCCATAGCGGGTCGGCTGTACTTTGAACACCATTGAAGTGGTGACAGTCGCCAGCCAGGGCCACAAATTCGATATCGAGCGAATCGGCCATATTGCCCATCAGTTCGGCAATGGGTTTTTGTTTGAAATAGCCGTTACGTCCCAAATCGTTGGCTACATAAAAGTTCAATCCGTCATCGTAAACGGATGAACCAAATTTCGATGTTAACGTTGCTTGGGTAGCCGCGGGCTGACAGGCGGAAAAGGTGTAAAGCAACGTGATAACCAAAAGGGTAAAAAGCAATTGTTTTTTCATCAGTTTCAATTTTAAAGGAAATTCCTGAGCTGCAACCAAAAGCCGCAGCATCAGGATTCCATGATAATCAAAAATATTGAATCAAATCAAAATGTAAGTTTAACTCCTGCATCAAAACGAACATTGTAGTATTCGGCTTGCATGGTATACTGTTCGCTACCTTGATAGTATCGCAATGGCTGATTGAGCATATTGTTCACATTTCCATACACATTAAAGTATTTTCCAATTTTATAATTGAGATTCAGGTCAAGATAATTTACCTTATCGTAGTAGCGATCGTAAATAGTTGCACTACCCAACTCATCAATAAAATCGGAAGCAAAGTTATAAGATATACGGGCGGTGAGCTTTTTAGATTCGTAAGCCAGCGAAGCATTTAAGGTATGCGCCGGAGTCCCGGGCAACCTCAACTCCTCCTCTTCACGATCTTCGATATTGAAATGCTTAACTTTAGAGTAGTTGTAGGTGTAATTGGCATAGAGCGATAAGTTTTTCAGGAATCCCGGCAGGAAGAAGAGTTTTTGCTGAACCGAGGTTTCGATACCAAACAGTGAGGCATCGCCGGCATTGACAGGCTCTTTGTATTTGTTCCAAACGTTGCCGCTGAAATTGTAATCGCGCAACGTCTTCTCAACAATAAAATCTTTGATATCCTTGTAGAAAAAGCCTAACGAAATCAAATTGGCCTGGCTCAAATAAAATTCGCTCATCAAATCGAAGTTCATCGAAAGAGTTGGTTTCAGATTTGGGTTACCCACAACCACCTCATTGTCTTCGTAGTTCAACTCCTGATGGGGAGCCAGATCGAAATATTTCGGACGGGCAATGGTGTTGGTATAGGCCCCTTTCAGTTGTACTTTATCGCTGAATTTGTACCGCATAATTACCGACGGGAGAAAGTTGGTATAACTATCGCGCTCACCTTTAACCTCTTTCAACGAGCCATCGCCATCGGCATCGATAACCCACTGGTGGGCATTGTAGACCGATGAAGTATGCTCAACGCGGGCTCCCAAAATCAGGTTCATTTTTTCGTTGTACTGATAGTCGTAGCGCAGATAGGCAGAAACAATATCCTCTTCGGCATCGAAATCGCCAACATTGATCTCTTCATTCACCTCGCCTGAGAAATCGCTGCCCTTCAAATTAATACGACCGAGCCATTTTTTGTCGGGGAATAGTCCGAGCGAGTAAGGGCCAGCCAGAAAGTTATCGCGGGTCATATCAATCAGGTTAGCCGACAACTGGCTATAGAAAATATCCTCATCTTCAGGCGAATAATCAACCTGGTCTTCGTTGTTCATTTTGCTTTTTCCTTTATATTTGGCTCCAAATTTCAGTGCATGACTGTTTGTGCCGGTAACCAGTGGAAGCGAAAAGTTGAGCGAGAAGGTCATATCCTCGTCGTCGGTAAACTGGTACATCTGATACAGTTCTTTAAAAGAGAAGTTATCCCAGTCGTTAATATCCTTATTGAAGTTACCCACCTGCGGTTCTCGCGTATTGGTTAGATTTTGTGTAAATTCGGTTTTCTTGGCGCGGTAGGTTATATAACGTTCGTAGGGGCGCTCTTCGCTGGCTTTGGCATACGATGCACGCCAGTCGATACCCAAAATACCGAAATGGTGTTCGCCGTTCAGGGTAAAATCCTGTACTTTTTGATCTTCCAGTCGACCCCATTTATTTTGTTCGGGCCCAAATTTGACCTGACGGCGTGTTTCTGCAATATAGCCATCCTCGGTCTCTTCAATATCCTTGAGTTCGAAACGGTAACGGTTTTCCCAATCCTTCCGGCGGTTGTACATTAAATTGGCCCCCAATTTATGGTTGGCATTAATGATATAGTCCAGTGCCAACGAGTAGCTCTGCCGCTCGCGCTGGACAAAGTACTGACGGTTCTGGAAATTAATCATATAGGTTTTACCGGCATCGTTGGTTTCCCATTCAGCCTCCATATTATCGGACCCCATTGGGTTATTGTTGTAGGATATAGCAGCAACAAAACCAAGTTTTTGGTTAAACAATCGGTCGCCGTAGCTTACGCCAAAGTTCCAGGTTGGTTTTTCGGAAATAAGGTTCCAGCCCGAACCGGCAGTTGCTGTAATGCGCCGCTGTGCCGGTTGGTTTTTGGTAATCAGGTTTACCGATCCGCCAATGGCATCGGCATCCATTTCAGGCATCACCACTTTGTTCACTTCAATACTTTGAATCATATCGGAAGGAATAAGGTCGAGCTGTACCGAACGCATCTCGGCTTCAGCCGACGGCAAACGCTCTCCGTTAACGGTGACTGCACTTAAATCGGGTGATGTGCCACGAATATGGCCAAATCGGGCCTCACCCTGGTCGTACTGCACATTGATTCCGGGGATACGTTTCAACGCATCGCCGATATTTGAGTCGGGAAATTTCGATACCTGATCGGACGAGATAACATTAGACACGTTCACATTGGCCCGCTGTTTAGCAATGGCTTTGGCCTGGGCATTAACGCCGGTAACCACCACTTCGCCAAGAGCGATTCCCTCTTTCAATTTAAAATTAATCATCTCAGTTACATTGTCTCTCAGGCTTACCTCAGTTGATTCCGTTTCAAAACCGATATATGAGACGACAACGGTATAGTTTCCCGATGACAACCCGCTAATGCGAAAAAAGCCATTCACATCGGTCGTCACACCAAATTCAATTGGCTTGATGATAATGGTAGCACCGGGTAGAACATATCCCTTTTCGTCGGTTACCCGCCCCGTAACAGCACCTTTGCCGGCTGCCACAGGTATCTCATCGGCATGTACCGATATACTACAAAAAATGAGTAAAAACAGATAAAGCAATCCTTTCAAACTTTTCATAACAGATTGTTGTATTGATTAAATTATAACAATCGCAAAGCTACGGGAGCGGTGAAACAGGTGGGTTAAACAATGGATACAATACTGGTACAATGTTGTTGCGGATGTTATATAACGGCTACAAATAGATTACACTGCGGATGAATTACGAACAGTGAAATGAAAAAAAAGGCATTTTTTTCGCTGTGTGACCAAAGTTACAGACCAGCTTGCGGTGTTGGTGTTTCTTTGCATTATTAAAAAAAGAAATGAAAGACTTTTTCAAACAACATAAAGTAAAGATTATCTCTCTCGGGCTTGGAGCGGTGGCCGGATTTCTCTACTGGAGATTTATCGGCTGCGCTTCCGGCACCTGTCCAATTACCTCGAAATGGTATACGAGCAGCGCCTACGGGATGTTGTTTGGCTGGCTTTTCAGCGACTTCTTTACAAACAAATCGAAAGTGAATACACCCAAAAGTGAAAATGAATAAATTATATATCAGCATTATAACCGCAATATTTGCTACCATTGCGATGTCGTGCAGCGGAAACGGCAAACCGGCAGAAAATAAAAGCAGCAATGGAAACGAAATCGTAATTATCGATAATATGAGCAACTTCAATGAAATCATTAACGGGAATACTCCGGTTCTGGTCGACTTTTATGCCGACTGGTGTGCCCCGTGCCGAATGATGGCACCGATTCTTCAACAGGTTGCCAAAGAGATGGACGGCAAAGTAAAAATCGTCAAAGTGAATGTGGACAAAAATAGCGATGCTGCCCGTAAGTATATGATTCGAAGCATTCCTACCATGATCCTCTTCAAAAAAGGAGAGGTAAAATGGCAAGGTGTCGGGGTGATGCAAGCCGACCAGATAAAGTCGATTATTGAACAAAAGAGCTAAGTTCGATTAAGATATAGTTTTGATTGTAAAGTTTGTTAGTTAGTTTTTGGTTTGGAAGTTTATGAGAGAAAAAAGCCGCAATGATGCGGCTTTTTTTGTTTTAGTGGTAAAAATTATCATGTAAGCCATATTGGAGAACCTGCCAACATAAAACAAAATAATAATCGAGTTATACAAACCTGTTTGTCTGGCATATTATTTCTTATAAACAGAAAAAGAAGAACACATAAAATAAAAGTAATATTATAATATCCTAATATACTTCTCATCGGCCACTGATTAATTGCAAAAATAACAGTAAGAATTGTCTGAGCAATAAGAAATAAAGTAACTATGTTTACCCTTGAATTCTTATTATTGAAAAGTTCCACAATTGAAACGGCCAAATAATAGGCTATGAAAAAAAATAAAACAATAGATGAAATTGCAGGAATAAACCGAAAGGTAGAAATGCCGATAAATGAAAAGATAAAACCAGAATAAAATATTATGCGTTCAGTCTTATTATTGAAAGTCGTAAAATTATTTTTTATCATAATTATATGATTTAAAAAAGTTCATCAATCGCACAATCTACTAAATAAGCACCAAAACACATTGGCCAATCTGCTATACAAAGAATCTGTTCTACAATCCCAGAATCTTCAAGACTTTGAAGTTTTCCCGTCCAACATGTAAGATATTTCTTAAGCCCTGATGAATTCATTTGGTAATCGCAAAATGTAGCATATCGTAATAATGAAGACGATTTTAATAAAAAAGCTTTATCAACATTAGACAATGTCTCACTTTCAACAATATAATTCTCCATTAATATTGATTTTGGAACAGCTATTTCATAGTTGTTATCAACATACAGTTTAACGAAAACAGACAAAATCTGCCCACAAAAAATCTTATTAATGCCTACTGTATCTATTTTAATATAATCTTTCGGTAAGAATCTAATAAATGACATCTCCTCAATAAGGATTTCCGAACTTTTTGTGCTTTCTTTGTTAAATTCATATTCATTTAATGCACTATTGAATGCATTATAAAACGCTTCTCCATAGACATCATAATAGTTATTAACATTTTTGAATGTTTGAAAATCCTGATTACTTACTTCTGTTTTTGATAATGCTAATAAATCCGATACAGCAACATGCTCTTTCTCCAATGGGATTATATTCTTTTCACATCCTGTAAACAAAAGAGCTGTGGCAAAAAAATAACAATAAAATTTTTCATAATTTTTAAAAAATTAGTTAATACTAACCATTAATAGGAAATAGACCTTTTTTGTTACCTTAACTATCACTCAATTTAACATTTATTAAGACAGGTTAACAATTAGCACAACATAACTCAATTCTTAGAATTTTTTTTGTTTTGTCTACAATTTTATAACGGTCGTCGAGGCGGGCACCCACAATCCAGACAATCTGTTCGCCATGGGTGAGCAGCCAGCTCCTCTCCTTTTCGGCCAGGCTAAACTTCTCGTCGATAAAGTAATCACTCACCTTCTTCATGCCACTCATGCCCAGCGGACGGAAGTAATCGCCACTTTGCCACCGGCGCAGCATCAAGGGAAATTTGACCTTATCGCGGTCGATAAGCGCCACTTTGGGTGAACGTTCGAGCCTGAAATGGTCGTTGTTTTCGATGACCGAGATTTTCAAATGAACCGGCTTTTCAACCAACTGAACCCCTTCATCGATATAATAGTGATGCTGGTCGTGGTGGATAATTTTTCTGATAATCAGATAATCGCGATCAATCTCAAGCTGATAATCAGCTGATAGAAATTTCTTACCCGGTATGCCGTCGAGATGACGTTCGATATCGGCCACGACATCGCTGTTAAAGTGATATGGACGCAACAGCTCGAAAAGATAGGTATTGAGTGGACAAAGTAGCTTCAGTTCATCTTTCGAAAGATAAATATCGCCATGCCTGCTGAGCGAAATGCGTTCACGGGTGTATTCGATCTGTTGCTGAAACAGATCGTCGACCTCCTGCAAAATATACATGGTTTTGCTCAGGCTTTCGCGAAACGAGGGATTGATTTCTTCCATTGCCGGAAGGAGCTGGTGCCTGATACGGTTTCGAAGAATATTAAGATCGATATTGGATGAATCTTCAATATATTCGAGGTGATTGGCAAAGCGGTACTGTTCAATCTCCTTCCGGGAAGCAAACAGTAGCGGGCGGACGATACGGCCGTTTACGGCTTTCATGCCGGTAAGCCCCTGTATACCTGTTCCCCTGGAAAGATTTAAGAAGAAGGTCTCGAGCTGGTCGTCGCGGTGGTGGGCCACTGCCACCCAATCGTAATGATTTTTTTCGCACAATTCTTCGAACCAATGGTAGCGCAGTTCGCGGGCAGCCATCTCGATAGAGATTCCGCGTTCGACTGCAAATTGGCGGGTATCGAAAGAGGCCAGATGAAAAGGTTTATCGTATTGACGGGCGAGTGATTTTACAAAGTTCTCATCTCGAAGCGACTCTTCGCCCCGCAAGTTAAAGTTGCAGTGGGCCATGGCAACAGACAAACCTGCTTTATCGAGCAGATCGAGCAAGACAACCGAGTCGGTTCCCCCGCTCACCCCTACCAGAATGGTATCGGACGATGAGAAGAGTTTCAGTTTTTCGATATGTTCGCGAAAGCGGTTCAGCATCTGGTTTATGGTTGATGAGTTAAGAGTTATAAATATCTTTAATTAAAATACTTATTGTTTTTTTGAAAATTCTGATATTCAAAAATTTTAGTTCATTATTTTCCATTTCCCCCGGCCACCTTCGACACAATCGACACAATAACCCGGCAGGCTTTTTCCATCGACGAAGTAGGAATAAATTCGAATTTGCCATGAAAGTTGTGGCCCCCGGCAAAAATATTGGGACAGGGCAAGCCCATAAACGAGAGGCGCGCCCCATCGGTACCCCCGCGAACAGGAACAATATTGGGGGTCACATTGCAATCTTTCATGGCCGCTTCGGCCATGGCAACAATAAAGCTCACCGGTTCAATTTTTTCGCGCATATTGTAATACTGATCGGCAAACGATACGTCGGCTGTTCCTTCGCCAAATTCGGCATTTATCTTGTTGACAATATGTTGCATCTCCTTTTTTCGCTCTTCGAAACGATGGCGATCGAAATCGCGGATGATATAATCGAGTTCAGTCCGCTCCACATTGCCATTGAATGAATTGAGATGATAAAAGCCTTCGTAACCACTGGTATGTTCGGGGGTTTCGTGACGCGGCAGCATGGTAATCAACTGATTGGCAATACGAATTGAGTTCCTCATTTTGTGGCGGGCATATCCCGGATGGACATTAGTCCCGTTGATTACCACTTTTGCCGAAGCTGCATTGAAATTTTCATACTGCAACTCGCCAATCTCTCCTCCATCGAGGGTATAGGCAAAATCGGCTCCAAATTTCTTCACATCAAAATTATCGGCCCCCTGTCCTATTTCTTCGTCGGGAGTGAAAGCAATGCGCACTTTACCGCGTTTAATGGTATTGTATTCGAGCAAATATTCCATTGCAGTAATGATTTCCGCTATTCCGGCTTTATCGTCTGCCCCGAGCAAGGTCGTACCGTCGGTCACTATCAGGTTTTCGCCCTTATATCGCAAGATTTCAGGGAAAATGGCAGTAGACAGGGTGATATTTTTTTCGCTGTTTAGCACGATATCGGCTCCGTTGTAGTCCCCGATTATTCGAGGTGAAACATTTTTACCGGGAAAGTCGGGGCTGGTATCCATGTGGGCAATAAAACCCACGACGGGTAATTTTTCGGTTGTGTTGGGCGGTAACGTGGCCATGACATAGCCGTTCTCGTCAACCTCAACATCCTTCAACCCAATCGTAATCAATTCATCGGCCAACGTTCGGGCAAAAAGAAGCTGTCCGGGTGTACTGGGGGTAAGTTTGGTTTTGGAGTCGGATTGCGTATTATAGCGAACATACTTTAAGAACCGTTCAACAACTTTATCTTCCATAATTTTCCATTTCGACAGGCCATTTCTTTCTGTTGGCCGGCATTTATTTCCCGAAATTAACCTTTCTGACGCAAAATAAAAAGGCAACCCGTAAGAGTTGCCTTTCAGCTATCGAAAATTTAAACTGATTTTAGTAAGAGAGTGCGAACAATACCCGACGGGAAGAAGGTTTACCGCTGTAAATGCATTTTCCCTCTTCGGCAACACTGTCGAACGGGATGCAACGTATAGTCGCTTTGGTTTCTTCTTTGATACGGGTTTCCGTTTCGCGGGTACCGTCCCAATGGGCCAGCACAAAACCACCCTTGGTCGAGAGCACTTCCTTAAACGCTTCGTAAGTATCGACCTTCGTGGTATTTTCTTCACGGAATTTTAGTGCTTTATTAAAGATATTTTGTTGAATATCATCCAGTAGTCCGGCCACAAGTTCTTCGATATTTTCCAGTTTCTCAACAGTTTTTTCCATCGTATCGCGGCGGGCCACTTCAACGGTTCCGTTTTCCAAATCGCGGGGGCCAATGGCCAGGCGCACAGGAACACCTTTCAGTTCGTATTCGGCAAACTTCCATCCCGGGCGCTGCGAATCGCGGTCGTCGTATTTCACACTGATACCTTTGGCTTTCAGGCGTGCAACCACCTCTTTAACTTTTTCAGAAATTAAATCCAACTGGTCGAAGCTCTTGTATATCGGAACAATGACCACCTGATAAGGGGCCAGTTTGGGAGGTAAAACCAATCCATTGTTGTCGGAGTGGGCCATAATTAATGCACCAATCAAACGGGTAGAAACTCCCCACGAGGTGGCCCAGACATGTTCCAGTTTCCCTTCACGCGAAGCAAACTGAACATCAAAAGCCTTGGCAAAATTTTGTCCTAAAAAGTGCGATGTACCTGATTGCAATGCTTTACCATCCTGCATCAAGGCTTCGATGGTATAGGTTTCGAGGGCTCCGGCAAAACGTTCGTTTTCCGATTTGGCACCCTTGATAACCGGGACAGCCATATAATTTTCGGCAAAATTGGCATAAACATTAATCATCCGTTCCGTCTCTTCGAGCGCTTCCTTGCTGGTTTCGTGGGCTGTATGTCCCTCCTGCCAAAGAAATTCAGCCGTACGCAAAAACATGCGGGTACGCATCTCCCAGCGGACAACATTGGCCCACTGATTGCATAAGATGGGTAAATCGCGGTACGATTGAATCCAGTTTTTATAGGTACTCCAGATAATGGTTTCGGAAGTTGGACGAACGATCAGCTCTTCCTCAAGTTTGGCATCCGGATCGACGACAACGCCTTTACCATCAGGATCATTCTTTAAACGATAGTGGGTAACGACGGCACACTCTTTAGCAAAACCATCGACATGGTCGGCCTCTTTCGAAAAGAAGGATTTGGGAATAAAAAGGGGAAAGTAGGCATTCACATGACCGGTTTCCTTAAACAAGTGGTCGAGATTGGCCTGCATCTTTTCCCAGATGGCGTAACCATACGGTTTGATGACCATACAACCCCTTACGGCCGAGTTTTCGGCCAAGTCAGCTTTCGAAACCAAATCGTTGTACCATTGCGAATAATTTTCTTCTTTTGAAGTGAGAACCTTTGCCATTTTAGTCTTTTTTGGTATGGTATTTGCTTAATATTTACTGATATTTTAGTGCGCAAAGTAACGAAAATAGTAAGACTTATAAAATAGATATGGAGGGAGAAATCATGAAAACGAATGTTAAACAATTGTTAGCGGTTGCACTATTGGCGGGTGCCTGTACAACCGGACAAATGATCTCGTCGGGAGGTTACACCGATGATATCTACTACACACCTGGAGCAACACCTCCGGTAGTAGTACAAAAACCGACAACGAAACAACAAAACAGAACATCAGTAATCTCTCAAACCAACGAGAATGAGCAGGGGCGCGTGGTCGATAACTACGTTTTGCCCGGCGGCAACGATCAAAAATCGGCAAGTGCCTATTACTTTGACGACCAGCCAGCTTATTCGGATACTTTATATGAGTACAACGATGATACGGTAAGGTATACCATCAACAACTATTACGAAGGAGAAGAGATGAGCTACACGAACCGCATCAGGTCATTTTACAATCCCTATCTCTACGATCCCTACTGGGACTCGTTCTACGATCCCTTTTGGGGACCATCGTGGAGCCTGAGTTTTGGTTGGGGCTGGAATCACTGGTCGAGCTGGAATAACCCATGGTATGGTGGCTGGTGGGGCGGTTGGTACGACCCATGGTACAGTTACTGGCCCAGTTGGGGTGGTTATCCCGGATATTGGCCCGGCTACTACCCTGGTTGGGGTGGAGGTGGCTGGCCTGGTTGGGGCGGCGGTATTGTAGTAAGCGACCGGAAGTATGTACAGGGTAGACCATCATTGCATGGTCCAAATGCTGGTTCAAGCTATACCAACAGAGCCGGCTCATCGTATACCTCCAATAGAGATGGAGTGTTTGGTGGAAACCGTGAAAATGTGGAGAATACCTTATCAACCGGGAGGAACAGTGCTGTCGGTTCAACCGGAAGAGGAAATAGCTCTACGCTTAAAGACGCTTCCACATCATCAGGAAGTAACACCGGACTTAACAGAGTATCAGGTACGAGAGGAACATCTAACGATACCAAATATATCAGGGAAGGAAGCAGTGGAGTTGTAAATCAGGAAGGGAACTATACCCGCCCATCTTCAACCACATCATCGACAAGACAACAGTATACACCCACCTATACCCGCCCCCGCACCAATACGCAACCATCGTACAACAGCGGTTCTACACGCCAGTACACCAGGCCTCAGTCGGCCGGTTCGAGCAGTAGTGGGACAACCCGATATGCCAAGCCGCAAAGTTCGGGAAGCAGTTCATCGGGAACCACCTACCAAAGAGGTTCATCGAGCAGCAATTCGCGGAGTTATTCAGCTCCAAACAGCGGCGCAACACGCTCATCTAGCAGCAATAATTCTACACCTTCGCGGAGCAACTCTTCAGGAAGCAGTTATTCAGCTCCTTCACGGAGTAGCTCTTCAGGCAGCAGTTACTCAGGAGGCTCATCAGGCAGTTCTAGTGGTTCATCAGGAAGAGGAGTCTCAACTGGAAGAAGATAAAATTATTAATATCAATCCATACAGAAATATTGACTTAAAAGAAACAATATGAAAAAGCTACTTACTACAACAATTGCCATAATTGGTTTATATACGTTCTCCTTTGCCCAATATGTTGATAATGCCTTATTATTCACACAGCAAAATTATGGCACTACCGCCCGGTCAAAAGCAATGGGAGGAGCATTTGGTGCTCTTGGGGGTGATTTTTCTTCCCTAAGTATTAATCCGGCGGGTATAGGTGTATACCAACGGTCAGAGTTTTCAACAAGTGTGAATATGTTGAATTATAATAAAACAAAATCAACCTATCAAGGATACTCAGGTGAAGATGATTCAAACAAATTTAATTTCAGCAACTTAGGATTTGTTGGCAGCACACCAATGGTAAACAGTTCTGTTTCAGGACTTGTTTCTCTGAATTATGGAATTGGATTTAACAAATTGAATAACTTCAATCAAAATTCTCAAGCTTATGCTAATTATTCCCCTCACTCAAGGTTGGATGCCTTTGCACAAAATGCAAAAGGATTAACAACAATTGCATTAAACGATGAAAATGCATTCTACAATATTCCGTTTGAAAGTAAACTGGCTTGGGATAACTATCTGATTGACCCGGGAGAAGCACTCAATACGTATGTTCCAATCCTTCAAAGTGGAGAAACAGTCGATCAGCTTGAAAATGTTCACTCTGAAGGTTATATTAACGAATATGTGCTTTCTATTGGGGCTAATTTCAATCATAAACTATATCTAGGGGCGACATTCGGATTTCAAGATCTTTACTTCAATGAAAGGTATTCTTATGGTGAAGATTTCTACACTACCAGTGATGAAAGGTTTGGAGATTTTTTCTACACCTATCAAAATGCCTATAACGGGTCTGGCTATGACTTTAAGATAGGAGCGATTTATCGTCCCATTCCGCAGATCAGACTTGGACTCGCGTACCACACTCCCACTTTTTATTACCTAAAGTATGATTATAGTGCTGAAATGTCATCTAACCTGTCTCAAGTAAGTGCCGAAGCTGATGGAAGTCACTATTCTGAAACTCCGTACTTTCATGAAAATATGAATTTCCGTACCCCTTCGCGGTTAATCGCCAGTGCGGCTTTCCAGTTTGGCAAAAGAGCAATGTTGTCTATAGATTATGAATATTTAAACTATGCCTCAATTAAATATTCGGGTAATGCATATGCTGATATCAATTTAGCCATTAAGGATACCTATACTAAGGCAAACAACATCAGGATTGGCGCTGAAGTAAGGATGACAGAACACTTTAGCTTGCGAGGTGGAACAGAATTTCTTAGTAATCCTTTTAATGACGCCGAATACAAATACAACTCATACAGTGGTGGCCTTGGATATAGTAACCAACGATTTTCTGTAGATTTAGCCTATTCACTTGGCGAATTAACTACCTACCGCAATATTTATTGGGTTGATAATATTCAACAAGATCCAGTAAAAGAGCAAAATATGCGTCATGAAGTAATGCTCACCTTAGGATTCAAATTCTGATTTCTCCTGATTAATTTTGAGAATCAGATTGTAACAGATCAAACAATTTCTTATAACAAAAGAAGAGACCTACAGGTCTCTTCTTTTATTTCTTAATAGAGTTTCTTCGGTTCAATTGTCAATTGTATCCATCCAGTATTAATATCTTTAACTTTATAATATAGCTTAGAGACTCCTAATCTGCCGCCAGTGTAAGGATCGGTTGTTCTTAATTCTGTTCCAACAATGACTGGATCGTAAAAATTTAAAGTTGCTTCACCTAAATCATCAGATGATAAACTATATTTAACAGTAAAAGTATTTTTCTGAATAGTTTTGATACTATTACCCCAAGTCAAGCCAAGTTTCTCAACAGGGCTTTGAATAGAAAAATTATTTGCAAACTCAACACTATTTTCAATTGTTTTAGTAAACTCTTCAGTAAGGTCAATTTCTTGAACTGAAAGTTTCCATTGAGCACCACTATTATAAAGATCCCACGACTCTAACTCCAAATTGGGATAATATATTTTATTAACGATATTACTGATCTTGTAATAATATGTCGGAGTACATGTTCCCCCCTGAGGACCAGAACATTTAGTATATGACGGTTTCATAATATCACTTCCTTTTAGAGAAAGATATTTAACAATCGGAATGCCACTGCCAGTACGAGAATTAACATAAACTGTAATCTTAAATTCAAATGCTCCATCAGTCCAAAGATCACTTGAGCTAATTTTTGGATCTCCTGACTGATCTGCGATTTTAGTATACCAAGTCGTTGTTGACATTTGAAATGACGTAATAAACTCTCTATAGTTGACAATCAAACTACCAATTGGTGTTGTATTAGTTAATCCATAATAGATATAGTCCCGATGCCATGCTATACCCATATTGTAAGCATCAATATTTCGTTGATCAGTATTTGTCAAATAAACACTTTTTTCTTCTTTTTTACATCCTTTGGTACCATTGAAGGCATCATCTAAAAAAGAATATGAAATTAAATTATCATTGGTTCTAAAATCAATAGATTTATTGGGAATGTCAGTATTTAACATAACACGTTCATTCTGTTTAACAACTAAAACAGGAAAAGCTGGTATCAAATCATTGGAAATATATAATTCTTCTCCACATTTGTTAATTAATGGAACTTGTTCATTTTTTTTATCAATTTTAACTGCAATCATTGGAACTTGCTCTAATTCATTCCAAGTGTCAATATTAAAATCTGGAAGATCTGGAACGAGAATCGTTAGGAGGGGTAATTCATTATCAATTCTTTTGAGAGTAGTTTCAGAATCAATATATTTTAATAAAATATCGCGAAACGAAATACCATTAATAACCTCATTTTTAACAATCTGATACAAAATTTCAGTATCATTATCAAACTTTTCATAGGCTTTTGTTTTAAGAAATGTCCTCAAATCTGCATTTTCATCTACTGCCTGCGCCAAAGCCTTAGCAAATTTAATTTGTAGATTCTCAGAACTTGAGAGTTGTATTGGAAACTTCTGATCTTTAATATCGTTGTACTCTTGCGAACAACTTAATAATAATAATAATAATACAAAAAGTAAAAATGAATAATTTTTCATAATAGAAAATTTAGGTGTTTAAAATTATTAAGAAGAAATACTAAATAAAGGTACCTTTGTCTCTTAATACTTAAAATGAGTAAAAGGATACCCTTAAACTCAATAAAAACAACACCCTTCATTTTTTAATTATTCTATTTCTCTGCGCGGAGGGATTGAGTTTCTCGGAAATCCTTACAATGCCAATGCTTACAATATTTCGCAACCCAATAAAGATTATCAATTCACTACTTACAACGGTGGTATTGGCTATCGCAACAAAAATATTTCGTTCGACATTTCATACAGCTACGGCGATCGTACCAAGTATGCGTACATCTACCAGGTCGATGGTTTTGATGTTGAACCGGTAAAATATCATTCCCTGGTTCACGAGGTGATGTTCACCTTTGGAATCAGATTGTAACAGTTCAAACAATTTCTCATAGCAAAAAAGAGGCCCACGGGCCTCTTTTTCATTTTGTAATCAGAAGTAAAGCAATTTTAAATAATCATTCCGGCTCCTACCACATTGTTGGTAGCCTCATCAATCAGAATCAGGCTTCCAGTTTCGCGATTCCTTTTGTATGCATCGAAAAAGAGAGCTTTGGTCGTTTTAACCGAGATTTTGGCAATATCATTCAAACCAACATTTTTGTCCTCGTAAATCTCCTCCAGTGTATTGATATTCACTTTGTAGTGAACATCAGTAACAACACATCGCAACTCGCTCGAGGTATGTTTCAGGAAATATTTTCCGCGGATATTCAATGGTTTTTCATTCAGCCAGCAAACCATTAACTCAATCTCCTGTCCCTGACGGGGTTGATTTTTCTCATCGACAATCATCGATCCGCGGCTGATATCAATCTCATCGGCCAAACGAATGGTAACTGACTGTGGGGGAAATGCTTCCGAAAGGCTTTCTGTACCAAAATCGATTGCCTCAATCGTCGATTGCTGACCACCAGGCAAAGCGACAACCTTCTGCCCCACTTTGAAAACACCGCTTGCCACACGGCCTGCATAGCCACGATAATCGTGAAACTGGTCGGTAATCGGACGGATGACATATTGAACCGGGAAACGGGGATCGGAAAAATTATGGTCCCCGCCAACCGGTATTTTTTCGAGCAAACCGATAAAAGTAGGCCCGGTATACCAAGGCATATTGGTCGAAGAATCGACCACATTGTCGCCTAGTTTGGCACTAATTGGCAAATAATGAACGTCGTTGTTGCCCAATTTGGCAGCAACTTTCTCAAAATCAGATTTGATACTCTCGAAAACTTGCTTGTCAAAGTCGACCAAATCCATTTTATTGACACAAACCACCACGTGCGGAATATTGAGCAACGCAGCAATATAAGCGTGGCGACGAGTTTGCTCGATTACACCGTTGCGTGCATCGACCAAAATAACGGCAGCATTGGCAGTTGAAGCACCGGTTACCATGTTTCGGGTGTACTGAATGTGCCCAGGGGTATCGGCAATAATGAATTTGCGTTTGGGTGTGGCAAAATATCGGTAAGCCACATCGATGGTTATACCCTGTTCACGCTCGGCGCGCAAACCATCGGTAAGCAGGGCAAGATTAACCTCTTCGCCACCGCGACTAATGCTGGCCCGTTCGATAGCCTCCATCTGATCTTCGAAAATAGCTTTGCTGTCGTAAAGCAACCGGCCAATCAAGGTACTTTTCCCATCATCGACGCTACCGGCTGTTGTAAACCGCAACAACTCCATATCTAAATATCCGGTCTCTTTACCAGACAATTCTTTTTCTTTTGCTTCCATGACTTTCGGATTAAAGTTAGTCAGAGATTTACCCACAAGACACTGCAGTAAATCGACTCATTACTTATCACTTCATTAAAAATAACCTTCTTTTTTGCGATCCTCCATAGCTGCTTCCGAACGTTTGTCGTCGGCACGACCGCCACGTTCGGTAACACGGCTTGCAGCAACTTCCTGAATAATATCTTCCAATGTATTGGCTTCAGATAGCGTAACCCCGGTACAGGTAATATCGCCAATAGTTCGGCATCTGACCTGACGCATTTCAACCTTTTCGTTGGGTTTTAACTGCATAAAAGGGGCATTGGCCAGCCATACACCATCGCGACTAAAAACCTCGCGTTCGTGGGTAAAATAGAGGCTCGGCATTTCAATATTTTCCATCAGGATATACTGCCAAACATCCATCTCGGTCCAGTTGCTGATGGGGAACACACGGAAATGCTCGCCGATATGTTTTTTTCCGTTGAACAGGTTCCAAAGTTCGGGGCGCTGGTTTTTGGGGTCCCATTGGCCAAACTCATCGCGGTGGGAGAAAAAACGCTCTTTTGCGCGGGCTTTTTCTTCATCGCGACGGCCACCCCCCATTGCACAGTCAAATTTCAACTCTTCAATAGCATCGAGCAGAGTTACAGTCTGAAGAACATTACGGCTGGCATTTACCCCCTTTTCCTCCACGGCACGACCTTTATCAATCGAATCCTGTACATATTTGACAATCAATTTTGTGCCTGTTTTTTCGGCTAAGTCGTCACGATACTGAATTGTTTCCTCAAAATTGTGGCCAGTATCGATATGCATCAATGGGAAAGGAACTTTTGCAGGCCAAAATGCTTTACGCGCAATGTGAAACATCACAATCGAGTCTTTTCCACCAGAAAATAACATTACAGGATTTTCGAACTGTGCAGCAACTTCGCGAATAACGAAGATTGACTCAGCTTCGAGTTCCCGTAAATGGTTGATAGTATGTTGTTCCATAATAGAATAATATGCTGACTAATAAAGATCCGGCACGGAGAAGTATATTCTATCACTCTCCTGCCGGACGTGCCACAAAAATAATCAATCCGTTTAATATTCCCTATCGATTATGGCTTTACAAAATGTCGATTAAAAGCAATTGAATAACAACAAATTAACTAACAATAAAGTTATAAATCCAATCATTTTGGTAGGATTTTCTATAAAAAAAATCGAATAAAATGCTTATCCGATCCAATTGTTTTTATATCGATACTTGATATCAATCAACAAGAGAAATAATATCAGGAATAACCGGCAAAACGCTTCTCAAGCCTGGGTCTTCCTAACACCACATGTTGCAACTGGCTTTGGAAAACCAACTGTGAAATTGCTGCCTCAAATACTTTTCGAATAACTAAACGAGTTGTGTCGGGATATGAAACCTCAACCTTTCTGTCGCTCTCCAACCACTGGGCAATAGAGTCGAAATGCTTTTTCTTCAGGCTTTTAATTACAGGAACCCCCATGCCTGCCAATGCTGTTGCATTGCATTGTTGTTCATACTGACCTTTCATCGGCACTACCATCAACTTCTTTTTCAGGAAAAGGGCTTCGGCCGGGGTTTCGAAGCCTGCCCCGCATAGCACCCCATTCGAACGGGCCATATCATCGCTAAACAGGTTTCCAGAAACAGGAAAAATTTTGATATGACCATGTTGTGAAGCATTTCGGCTGTGTTTCGAAAATACATGCCATTTCACATTGTCAAAATGACTTAAAGCTGAAATCAGCTTTTTTTCATCGTATGATGGAAGATAGACTGTATAATAACCAGCCTCATCGGGCAACAATTCTCTTACAGCACTGCGAATTACCGGAGTGTAAATATTGCGGTTATAGGCTTTGAAATGGAAGCCGAACTGGATTTTTGCCGGTGCATAATTTTTCAGAATATACTGGCCAACATAATCGCTTTTGGTTGGGATTGGCGCTTTTTCGTCGACCACTGCAGCCTGATGGCTTAAACTGATACAGGGAATGTTTTTTAATGCACAAGCACGGGCTGAAACAGGCTCAAAATCGTTGATTACAAAATCGTAGCGTTCAACCGGGAGTGCTTCAATTTCTCGTTGCAAATTTATCAAATCGGCCTTTACGGTGGTATTCCAAAGATCAATCCCTCCACTTTTCCCAAAAATGAAACTAAGACCTTTCATCCGGTATTTAACCGGAAACCCGGGAGTAATATCTGCCTGTGTCCCACTGATTAGAATGTCGCAATGACAATATTCCTGCAAAATCGGAACAACCTCGCGGGCGCGGCTTATGTGGCCATTGCCCGTACCTTGGATGGCATACAAGACTTTCATACGGCTGAAGATTGAAATTCGCGAAGCAGGTGCATAAAGAGTTGTTTGGGCTCTGAATCGACCAGTTGCTCGAACTCACTATTAGGATGCTCTGTCTGATCTTTAAAATCGGTTATGAAATTAAAAACAGTCCAGTTGCCTTCGTGATATTCGAGAGAAGTTAAATTCTCAATCCAATCGCCAGAATTAAGGTAGGTTATTGTTCGGTTACGGGTAATAATGTCGCGATATTCGGCATGGTGGATATGGCCGCAAACAATTGTATCAAAACCTTTTGCGGCGGCCACACCTGCAGCCGATTCTTCGAAAGAGTTGATATATTTTACTGCACCTTTCACCGATTTTTTGATTTTCTGTGAAAACGAAACCGGCTCAAGGCCAATTAGTTTATTCAGCTGATTGACACGTGTATTGAGCCAAATTAATGTATCGTAACCTATTGCGCCCAGTTTTGCCAGCCATTTCGAATATTGCATCACCACATCGAAAATATCGCCATGAAAAAACCAAACGTTCCGACCGTTCAATTTCAACTGTAAATCATTTACAATCTTTAGTTTACCTATCTTAAAACCATCGAATTTTCTAAAAAGCTCGTCGTGATTGCCGGTAATATAATAAACCGTTGTCCTGGCTGAAGCTAATCCCAATAAATGTTTAATCACTTTGAGGTGCGATTTTGGGAAATAACGTTTGCGAAATTGCCAGATATCGATGATGTCGCCATTTAAAACCAAAATTTTGGGACGGATACTTTTCAGATATTTCAGCAATTCGTTGGCCTGACAACCGGCTGTGCCAAGATGAAGGTCGGAAAGCACTACTAAATCGATATTTCTTTTTTGCTCCATAGGTAAATTCTCAATGTTTTCCGCAAGCAAATCAAACCAAAAGGAATTGCTAAACAGTTACATAACCATAAAGAAACGATTACAGATTATACCCCTTGGCTCAACAATCAGGTTTTATGCCTGAAATAGAAAACCGATGTTACATTTCAATTAAAGAAAACTACGTAATCAATTATAAATATGAATATTAAAGATATATCCTTTGAAACAATAAGTAATTTTTTTGTAATTAACCATTAACAACCCTGTAACGGCCTTCGCTCAATTTTGTAGCTGAATATTTACAACAGAATCACAAGCAATGAGTGAGTTTTTAAAAACATTACAATTGAAAACCTATCCAACATTGGCAAACCCGGCAGCTGAGTTGCTGACAAGCGTCAAATCGACAATCAAAATGCTTATTTTCAACCTAATCGTATTCTTTGGCATTTCTCTTTTTATCACAAACGGAGCAATAGCGTCAAGCTCGGCAGCCGGAGCAATCGAAGGTGTTGTTTTTGACAAGAAAACCGGCGAAACATTGGTAGGTGCCCAAATTATCCTTGAAGGGACAACAGTAGGAACCATCACCGATTTTGACGGACACTTTCGTATCGACAACGTGGCTACAGGTGTTTATAATGTTCGAATCTCATATATATCGTATAATCCTGTAATTTTTGAAGATATTAAAGTTGAAGCCAGCAAGACGGTTCAAATTAAAGCCGAAATGGAAGAGGTTAGTGTGGCCATTGGCGATATTACAGTGGTAGCCGAACGGCGCAAAGGTTCTGACGTTTCGATTATTACTGCCATCAAATCGAACAGTGTGGTGTCGAGCGGGATATCGAACCAGCAAATTCAACGCTCGCAGGACCGCGATGCTTCGGAAGTGGTTAAACGTGTTCCCGGCGTAACCATACAAGGCGACCGTTTTATCGTAGTCCGCGGATTGAACCAACGCTACAACAACGTGTGGCTCAACAATTCTGCGGCACCAAGTTCCGAAGCCGACAGCCGCGCTTTTTCGTTCGATGTCATTCCCAGTTCAATGATCGAAAACATGATAATCTACAAAGCACCGGCACCTGAACTTCCGGGCGATTTTTCAGGTGGTTTTGTTAAAATCTTAACTAAGGATGTTCCGGAGAGCAACAACTACTCCTTATCGATAGGTACAGCTTACATTACCGGAACCACTTTTGGCGATTTCAAGCAAAATGAAGGTGGTAAACTTGATTTTTTGGGATATGACGACGGAACACGCAAACTGCCTTCGGTTTTTCCTGACAACCTAAATAGCGTAGGTAACTTGGATAAAGTACAGTACAGCAGATTAATGAACCGAAACTGGACAACTTCGTCCAAAACAGCCCTACCCGATTTTCGATTGTCCTACACCATGTCGCACCGCTTTAAACTGAATAAAATTACGTTGGGCGAAGTAACAGCCCTCACCTACTCCAATACCCGCAGTTTCGACGATGTAGAGAACAACAGCTACGGGGTTTATCGCTTTGCCGAAGACCGCCCGGGTTACGATTTTGCATTCCGCGACAGCGTTTATTCCAACAGTGCCAAAATTGGGCTGATGCACAACTGGAGTGCCTTTTTAGGGAAAGGCCATAAAATTGAATTTCGTAACCTTTACCATCACATTGGAACAACCAAAACTTCGTACCGCGAAGGGACAGAATATTACAGTACCAATAAAATCAGGGCTTACGAGCATGGGTTTATGAGCCGGACAACCTATCTCGGCCAGTTAAGCGGAACCCATTCGTTTAACAAGGGTATCAGCAAACTCGACTGGACTGCCGGCTATTCCGTTGCCAACCGGAACGAACCTGACATTAAACGAATTAAATTGATTCAAAATGAATTACAGAGCGATGCCAATTACGGAAAATATGGTGTTCCTTTTACTACAACCCCAAACTCAAGCCAGGTTGGCCATCTGTTTATGGAAACCAACGAAAACGCACTTTCGTTTGGAGCCAACTTTCAGCATATTTTCGACAAAGGCCATCTGAAACCTACAGTTAAAGCCGGTGTTTATGCCGAACAAAAGAACCGCAATTTTGAAGCCCGCCGATTTGGATATATTATCTCAAATCAATCGCAATTCGACCGGAACCTGGCTTACATGCCCTTTGACCAAATATTTACGGATGTAAATATCAACAACGAAAACGGGATTAGACTGGAAGAAGAGACACGTCTGACCGACCATTACAAAGCAGATAATCTTCAACTTGCCGGATATGCCTCTGTGCAATTGCCTGTTGGCGAAAAATTAAATATCTATGCTGGGGTAAGGGTCGAGAAAAACCGTCAGACATTGGAAAGCTACGACCGCTTTCAGCAACCTATCGAAGTGGTGAACGACACATTGGATATCCTTCCATCTGTTAATATTACCTACAATATCAATGAAAAACACCTGTTAAGAGTAGCCTACGGAAAGTCGCTCAACCGTCCAGAATTCAGAGAGATAGCCCCATTTCCATTTTACGATTTCGAGCATAATGCCATCTATTCGGGTAACCCAGATTTAAAAAATGCAAAAGTGCATAATGCCGAGATACGTTACGAATTCTATCCTTCAGCCGGCGAAACATTCTCTGTCGGAGCATTTTACAAACAGTTTTACAATCCTATCGAAATCAAATATTTGCAAACTGGCAGCGGACTCGAGTATTCATATCAAAATGCCGACAAAGCCAACAATTTTGGTTTAGAAGCCGAAATCAGAAAAACATTGGCTTCAAATGGCTGGATGAAAAATTTTAGTGTCGTGATGAACGGAGCCTGGATAAAAAGTAAAGTAGAGTTCAACAACAATGTTACCGACCTTGAACGTCCGCTTTCGGGGCAGTCCCCATTTATCGTCAATGCCGGAATTTTTTATCAGGACGAAGAAAAAAGCCGTTTAATGATCAACCTGTTATATAATGTTATCGGAAAGAGAATCAACATTGTAGGTATTCCGCAGCAAAATAAATGGGAAAACATTCCAGATATCTACGAAATGCCCCGACACTTGATCGACCTGATTGTCAGCAAGAAACTAGGAAAAAATATGGAACTGAAAGTGGGCATCAAAGATTTGCTCAACCAGCCGGTCACTTTCCGTCAGGATGTTGATGCCACGGTCGACATGAGCATTTACAACGGAGGGGCAACTGATATTCAACATTTCAATCGCGAACAGGTAACCCGAAAATATCGTCCGGGAAGCAGTTTCTCGGTCGACTTTGCAGTAAAGTTTTAACACAGCATAACTACTTTAAATCAGTATTGAAATTTTTTTAATCAAAAAACAACAAATCATGAAAAGCAGAATTATTAAAGGAATTGCACTCTCACTGGCCGTTGCATTCGTAGCCACATCGTGCAGCAAAGATGACGACCCGATTAGTGTAACAGGCATACAAGTTGAACAAAGTCAGGCACTTGTTCGTGTTGGTGCGACCACCCAGTTGCAGGCTTCTATTACTCCTGTCGATGCTTCAGTAAAAACAATCGAATGGATGTCGCGTAACGCGAACAGGGCAACTGTCGATGCAAACGGCTTAGTGACAGGTGTTTCAACCGGCAAAGTATGGATTGTGGCAACAGCTTCAGCTACTGCACTGAAAGACTCCTGCGAAGTGACAGTTGCGGCACCTCAGGCTACCGAAACCCTTTCAGGAAATATCACTGCAAGCCGTACATTGTCGGCCGGCAAAACCTACATCCTCGATGGATGGGTCTATGTGAAAGACGGTGCAACGTTAACGATCGAACCCGGAACCATAATCAAAGGAAAATCAGCAACTAAGGCATCGCTGATTATCGAACGGGGAGCCAAACTGATAGCTGAAGGCACAAAAGACAAACCGATTATTTTCACTTCTGACAAAGACCCGGGACAGCGCGCAACCGGCGACTGGGGCGGTATTATTCTTTGCGGAAAAGCAACCATTAATGTTGCAGGAGGCGAAGGAATTATTGAAGGTGGTGTAGGTTCGACCTATGGTGGCGGCACTTCGCCCAACGATAACGACAACTCCGGTGTTCTTCGTTATATCCGTATCGAATATGCAGGTTATGCTTTCGAGAAAGACAAAGAAATCAACGGTTTAACATTTGGTGGTGTAGGTAAAGGCACAGTTGTAGAAAATATTCAGGTTTCATTTGCCAACGACGATTCGTACGAATGGTTTGGCGGAACAGTAAACGTAAAAAATATTGTCGCATTGGGGGGGCTTGACGACGACTTTGATACCGATTTTGGGTTCAACGGTTTCGTCCAGTTTGCTTTAAGCCTTCGTAATCCCGATGTTGCTGATGCTGCTTCCAAATCAAACGGTTTTGAATCGGATAACGACGGTTCAGGTACAACAAACAGCCCCAAAACCAATCCGCGCTTTGCCAACGTAAGTATTTATGGCCCTAAGGCTGTTACAACCGGCACCATCAATCAATACTATCAGAGCGCCATGCATATTCGTCGCAACTCAGATTTACAAGCATATAACTCTGTATTTGCAGGATGGCCAACTGGCGTTAAAATCGACGATTCGAAAGGTGCAGCTGGTAGCAATGCAGCATTAAAAGGCTGTATTATCGCCGGGATGGACAACAACTACGCTACCGATGCAGCCAATACCTGGTTCAACACATCGGGCTGGAGCAACCGCGTAGCCACCATTGCCGACCTGAAAGTTACCTCATTCAGCATAACCAATCCCAATTTTCTGCCACAAACCGGCTCTGCATTATTGACCGGTTCAGTAACAGTTCCTACAGGTCTTGAACAAACCGATTACATTGGTGCATTCAAAAATAGTGACTGGACTGCAGGATGGGCAGAATGGAACCCACAGGCAGCCATTTATTAATAATACAAAATCAGGTGCGATAAAGGCTGCTTCAAAAAAGAGGCAGCCTTTACATCTGAAAATAAGAGATTTTAAACTTGAGATATTTATAAAGGTAATAGATAATGAAAAAACTACTGACACTCCTTCTGGTAACATTTGCTGTGATATCAGCTTTCGGGCAGGACATAGAATTGATTGATGGGAAGTATTACAAGAAAGGGATGCTCTATAGCGGCATTCACACCGAAAATTATCCTAACGGTAACCGGAAGATGATCCTAAATATAAAAAACGGAGTTCTCGATGGAACTATCACCACATGGTACGAGAATGGACGTCAGCAGGAACAACGGTCGTACATCGATGGGAACAAAGATGGGATATGGATTACCTGGGACGAGAATGGAAACAAAACAGCCCAGGCCGGATACAAAAACAACCTTAAAAATGGCGACTGGTTTATTTGGGCCCCAAATGGACAGCCTCTTTACGAACTTCATTATCAGATGGGTGAAAAAAGCGGAACATGGAAAATTTACGATACCAACGGAACATTAGTTAGTGAACGTAAGTACTGATGCACAATGATTTATCAATTCAAAGAAGTAGAGGATTGGGGAAACCCAATCCTCTACTTCTTTAATGAAAATCGAATGTAAGTTTCATTTTAAGCTTTTCACCATGGATTCTCGAAGCCATAAAAGCGGAAGATACTGACTGAGGTCCCGAACTGACAGGATCGGTAAATTTCGTTCCAATTGCATTTATCGAATGTAAAAACGAAATATCACCTTTCGGATATTCAATTTTTGTTTTGGCAGGCGCAACCGGATCTGCAGGTGTTAACATCCTCAAAAATAAATCCTTACTCTCAATGGCTACGTTAAAACCCAAACCATCAGTTCCTTTTACCTTTGCCCAGTAAACTTCGGAGTGATAGCCTTTAAACTCGGGATACTCAAACCCGGACTCTCCGGTTATTGTATTGTTGTAAACTTTCTCCCATAAGCCAAACTGAACACCTTTCATACGGTTTTTATAAACCCTGTAAGGGCCATTTCCCAGCCAACGCATACCAGTAATGTTCTTTTCAGGAAAACTAAAAGTAACGCCCGCCCAAGGGACCATATATCCACACGGCTCGTAAACCACTTCAAGATAAACAAATCCATCGCCGTCAACCTTCCATTGAAACCAATCACCATTATCGAACTGAACATTTACAACAGCCATTTTGGCATCAGGATAACCTTTCACTGAGGAAACCTTTCGTTCTCCTGAAACAAATACAGGCCCGGCAGAAAGGGGAATCAAATTCCCGTCTCGGGTAACAGTTTGGAGTGTCCCATTCACTTTACTGAAAGTGATATTCAGATTTGAAACTGAAACCTCGATTTTATCATCTGTTTCCTTCATCGAAGGTTCAACTGAATTATTCCGGCGAGTCAGTTCACCGGCTTTTATCTCAGGATATTTCACCGGCCAGCACCAACGGTTCACTGACCGACCAAACCGGTCGGTTGCTTCAATGAGCAAGGCATCGTATAGTTGCCATTTTTCTGGTAAATGAAGTTGAAGAAACCCTTTCTCGCCGGGCTTGAGAGATAGCTTTAGTTTTTCGGTTGAACCAATTATATGGCGAACATTTGTTTCAGGTTCAGGGTACGAAACCCAGTTGGCAGTTAACGTACATTGCTCAAGATCGGTGAAGAAATATCGATTTTCTATTCTGAAACGACCATCGAATTGGGGCGTGATATACTTTTTTTCAAATTGAATCGGTGCCCAAATCTCTTTTATCGTATAAAAACTTCCCTCCTTCTCCATATGCGGACCTAAAATTCCATCGGGAGCATGATTCCCATCGCTGTCAAGTTGACGGTTTCGGTCTGTGCGTTCAATAGATTCGTCAGCAAAGACCCATAAAAAGCCACCGGCACAGAGCGGATTTTCCCACATACGCAGCCAATAGTCCTCCAAACCGGCACCTAATCCCCCGTCATAAAGCCCGTGTAAAAATTCAGTTGGGAAAAAGATTTTGCGCTTGCTGTAACCATCCTGGGCAAGATAATTGTAATCGACATAATGCAATGTATTGGTCAAATCGTAATCCTGCCACGGATGAAGTACTTTTCGTTTTTGAATATCAAGTTCAGCAAAATCATCGTTCAGGTTGTTATTTTCTCCTCCTTCATTGCCGTTATCCCACAGAATAACAGAAGGATGGTTAACATCTCGGGCAATCATCTCTTCGAGCAGTTTACGCCCTACCCCATCATCATACGAAGGTTTTTGCCATGCCGTCAGTTCGTCAAGAACCAGCAATCCCAGCGAATCGCAAACCTCCAGAAAATGTTTTTCAGGCGGATAGTGCGACATTCGAACAGCATTCATATTCATTTCTTTCATCAGATTTACCGCTTCAATACTAAGCGTTTTTGATGAAGTCCGGCCATATCGGGGATGAAATGTATGGCGGCAGACCCCCTGCATCTTAATTCTGACCCCGTTCAGATAAATCCCGTCACTTTCACGGACTTCCACGGTACGAAATCCAATCCGCTCCGTAATCTGATGAATCGTTTTGCCATTTTTATCCAGTAAAATAAAACGCGCAAGGTAAAGATTTGGATCCTCTGGATTCCATGTTTTAATATTCCCGAATTTCCCTTCAACACGGCACACTTTACTTTCGGCCCTTGGTTCGAAAGTAAATTTTTCAGGTAACCCATCAATCTGCACAACAACTTGTTCCGTATTTTTAATATTTGAAAGAAAGAGTTCTGCGACAAGCTCGCCATTTGCACGGGCATCAATCGCCACTCGGGAAATACTCTCAACAGGTTTGGCTTCAAGATAGACCGGCCTGAAAATGCCGCCAAAAATCCAAAAATCAGCTTCGCGTTCAGCCCGGCTCACTGATATATTGTCGGAATGTTTTTTTACAAAAACCTCCAACAGATTTTCTTTGCCCAAATTCAACAACTCTGTAATATCATATCTGAAACGATAAAAAGCCCCCTGATGGACTGGATCGGCCAATTTGCCATTGATTTTCACTTCTGCATCCGTCATTACACCGTCGAAGACTATCTCAATCCGGCGATTCTTCCAATCGGAAGGAACAGCGAAACGGTATCGATAATTTCCGGTTTCATTCAATCGCATTTCGAACTTATCGTGACCGTAATTATATGAGCCAAAACCCTGTTGTTCCCAACACGAAGGCACATCGATAGTTGTCCATTGGCCACTGTTCATTCCGGCTGAGCAGAAAAATTCCCATTTGCGAGTATCGTCAGCACCTTTCCCCGACAAATATTGGATTTCGGTATTTTGGGCTGACAGAAAGAGGGATATTGACAATAAAAAATTGATTAGCAAATATTTCATGACAGTTAGTTTGTTAGAACCCGAAATTAATAAGAACGTTTCAATTAGCCAAATAATCATAATAAATAGCGATAAAGAGGAATTTACGCTTGGTTACATTTTATTAACAACGATGTAACAGTACTGCAATCAATACTTAACAGCCACACCCGATATTTGTAGCATTAAAAACCCGAAAAAGTCAGAGAAATGAAAAAACTATTTGTGTTAGCTATCGCACTTACATCGATTTTAACATTGAATGCAGCCGATAAGTCATCTGAAAAAAAAGCCAAACAAGCAGAAATCCAAGCTACTGAAACTGTAGCGATACAAACCATTAACCTTTCCGGAAAAGTAATTGATTTAGCATCAGGCGAATCGTTAACTGGTGTCGAGGTTGTCATTGAAGGTCTCGATCAAAAAGCATATACCGATTTTGACGGAAACTTCTGTTTCAAGAATCTGACTCCAGGCGAATACAATATTATTGCATCTTTTATTTCGTACAACAAAAGCTATATCGAAAAATTTGATGCTGAAAAAGGCAGCGAGTCGATCAATATCAAACTCCAGGCCGCACAATAATTTCTCTGCCCAAGTTATTCTCGTTCTTACAGCCACCTCAAAGGTGGCTTTTTTTATGAGATCTTCGGTACTGCAAAACGAAAAAAAGCGCAACTGATTAATTATCAATTGCGCTTTTTGTGAAATGGTGCCCAGAACAAGACTCGAACTTGCACACCGTAACCGGCACCAGCCCCTCAAGCTGGCGTGTCTACCAATTTCACCATCTGGGCAGAACGATTTTGCGGTTGCAAAGATATAACTTTTTTCAATTTCTGCTAAGAGAAGTTATATTTTCTCGGAAAAATCAACGGTTGTAGGTGCATTCATATTTTACATCCTTTACAACTCCCGATGAATCAACATAAAAAAGAAATGTTTCAGTTTTAACCGATTTAGGGCTTTCAAAACTATCATATCTGAACTGACCAGTATTGATTGGTGCGGCACTCAGCAACTTGCTCTTTTGGTAAGTTTGAAGCACCATCCCGTTCGATAGATTTTCGACACTGGTAGGTTTTCCCATCTCCCGTGTAACCTTTTCTACCGGTTTTCCTTTATAATCCTGACTAATCCGATAATAAGCAGTGCAGCTCGATAAAACCAGAACAGCAAAAAGTATAAAAGCAATTATTGATAATTTCATGCGCAATATTTTTCCGAAAGATGGTAAAAAAGTCGAATAGGTTCACAAAAAACAAAAAAATAAAAACCCAAACTTCGACCAAGCTTAATAGAAGAGATTTAAATTATATAAACGAATTATAATAAACAAAATACCGCCCCAGTCATTGACTTGGAACGGTATTTTTGTTGGTGCCCAGAACAGGACTCGAACCTGCACAGACTTGCGTCCACTAGTCCCTGAAACTAGCGTGTCTACCAATTTCACCATCTGGGCTTGGCTAAAAAGCGGTGCAAATATAACCTGAATTTCAGATTTGCCAAATCACTTTTAGGTTTTTTTGAACTTTCGGGAAGTTAACACGAAAAAAAGTTTGCCTGAAATAACTTCCCGAAAGATGTTACTATTGCTGAAGGTTCACTTTCAGAAAGTTCTCGAACATGGTGTACAAATGCATCGTGGTATTTCCGCCACGAATATTGTGGTTGCGGTTATTGTAAACCATCATTTCAAATTGAATTCCTTTTTGAACCAGCACCTCGGCAAACTCGATGGCATTCTGAAAATGGACGTTGTCATCGGCCAAACCATGAACCAGCAATAATCTGCCTTTAATGTTATCGGCATAAGCCATTGGCGTATTATTATCATAACCCTCAGGGTTTTGTCCCGGCAGCCCCATGTAACGCTCAGCATAAACCGTATCGTAGAAGCGTTGATTGGTAACTGGTGCAACCGAGATTGCAGCCTTGAAAACATCGCCGCCTTTGGCCAAACACAATGCTGACATAAACCCGCCATAACTCCATCCCCAAATGGCAATATTTTTTCCATCGACATACGAAAGCCCTGCCAAATATTTGGCTGCCTCAATCTGGTCGTCCGATTCATATTTGCCCAATTCTCCGTAGGTACATTTTCTGAACTCCTCGCCTCTTGCTCCTGTTCCGCGCGGATCGACACAAACGACCAGATAACCTTTTGTCGCCAAATAAGTATTCCAATCAATACTAAAATTATCAAAAACACTTTGCGAATTAGGGCCGCTGTACTGGGTCATCAGCACCGGATATTTGCTATTTGTATTGAAACCAACCGGTTTAATCATCCATCCATTGAGCTGAATACCTTCCGATGTTTTGAACGAGAAAAGCTCTTTTTGGGGAAGTTCCATTGTCGACAACTTCGATTGTAAAGCTGCGTTATCTTCCAATACACGAATCTGTTTTCCGGCAATCTCATGCAACGTTACTCTATTGGGCGTATTTAAGTTGCTGAAATAGTTAATAAAATATTTATATCCATTGCTGAATGCAACATTATTAGTTCCCGGCTGACCGGCAAGCATAACCTTTTTCTTTTTATCGAAGCTCACACCATACACCTCGCGCTGCATGGGAGAAACAGCCGCAGCCTGATAATAAAACATTTTAGTCGCGGCATCGTAGCCATAATAATCAATTACATCGTATTCTCCTTCAGTAAGTTGACGAATTTTAACCCCGCCAAAATCGTACAGATAAAGATGCTTGTATCCGTCTTGCTCGCTCAGAACAACGAAACTTTTTTCGTCGGGCATAAATTCCAGATTATCCAAAAAGTCGGTTTCGATATACCGTTTATTCTTTTCGGTGAAAACCAATCGGCTGTCGCCTGTGTAAGAGTTTGCAAACATAAGTTCCAAACGGTTCTGCAAACGATTCATCCGTATGATTCCTAAATTTGTCCCATTGTAAGTCCAACGGATTCTGGGAATGTAGATATCGGCTTCATTGCCAGTATCCATCTGAATGTTCTGTCCTGCTTTAATATCATAAACCCAAACCGAAACAATTGAATTCTGCTCGCCAGCCTTTGGATATTTAAAACGATATTCGCCGGGATAAAGGGCATTTGTTTTCAATTCAGGACTGAGACCTTTGTACATAGGCATACTGTAAGTATTCACTTTCGATTCGTCGAACTTAATGTAAGCCAATTGTTTGCTATCAGGCGACCATTCGAATGCGCGATTGAATTCGAATTCTTCTTCGTAAACCCAATCGGGTGCACCATTGATAATTTTGTTGAATTCGCCATCAGTCGTTACCTGTTTCTCAGTTCCAAAGCGAAGGCTTTTAACAAAAACATTATTGTCACGTACAAATGCAACACGCTCACCGTCAGGCGAGAAAGTTGCCAATTGCTGTGCACCTTTTCCCGAGAGTTGAGTTAACTCTTTCGTTGTAAAATTGTATATAAAATAATGGGCAGTAAACGACCGCCGATAGATTTGTTTGCGATCAGTCATCAGCAGAACTTTTGTTTCGTCACTGCTAAAAGTATAGTCACTGATGTTTTTCAGCGAATCGTTTTTTAAAGTAGTTATGTCGAGTAACGTGGCAATTTTTTGTCCTGTTTTGTAGCTGTATTTAACAATCTCTTTTCCCCCGTTTTCGAGTGTCGTATAATTCAGACCGTCATTCATCGAAGCCAGCCCATCAACCGATTTTTGTCTAAATGTCCCTTTAACAAACAGATCTTCCAGCCCAATAGACTGGGCCGAAACCGATACCGCAAAAAGGAGAAGCAACGCACTTGTTAATAATTTTTTCTGCATGATACTATAGTTATGAAGTATATTTTCGTTTGTCCAAATTTAATATAATGACCGAAAAAAAAGCCATTTCATAATCATTAAACATCGAAATAGAGCTTAATGATCTATATATCATATAATTGAAATTATTTATATAAAATAAACAACACCAATATTCTTTATCAACATAAAATCGCCCGATATTTGAACTTCATTCTCAGAATCACTATTTTTGCAACTTCTAAAAAAAATATGATGATTAAAATTACTCTTCCTGATAACTCTGTTAAAGAATTCAATAGCGGTGTCACCGGAATGGAAATTGCCGAAGCAATAAGTAGCCGACTGGCCAAAGAGGTGCTTTCAGTTACGGTAAACGGTGAAGTGCGTGACCTGGTGCGCCCAATTACAACAGATTCTTCCATCAGGCTCAACACATGGGACGATAAGGAAGGACGCGATACTTTCTGGCACTCATCGGCTCACCTGATGGCAGAAGCCATTGAAAGCCTTTTCCCCGGAACCAAATTTGGCATTGGCCCATCTCTCGAAAACGGATTCTATTACGACATTGATCTTCCTGACGGGAAAACCCTAAGTGACAAAGATCTGGCTGACATTGAGAAGAAGATGATTGAACTGGCCAGAGAAAAAAGTGACATTCTCCGTTCAGAAATCTCGAAAGATGATGCGCTCAAGCTTTTTGCAAACAAAGGTGACCAGTACAAGCAGGAATTGATATCGGAACTGGAAGACGGTACAATAACCCTCTATAAACAAACCGGTTTTACCGATTTGTGCCGTGGCCCCCACCTTCCGAATACCAGTTATATCAAAGCTGTTAAACTGACCAATATTGCCGGTGCATACTGGCGCGGAAACGAAAAGAACAAGATGTTGACCCGTGTTTACGGAGTTACTTTCCCTAAACAGAAATTGCTGGATGAATATCTTGTATTGATGGAAGAGGCCAAAAAACGCGACCACCGCAAAATTGGAAAAGAGATGGAACTTTTCACCATTTCACAGGAAGTCGGCCTTGGTTTGCCGATGTGGTTGCCCAAAGGAGCCATGCTTCGCGAACAGTTGGAAAAATTTCTGAAACAGGTTCAGAAAAAATTTGGTTACGAACAAGTTATCACACCTCATATTGGCGATGTAAAATTATACAAAACGTCGGGGCACTTTCAGAAATATGGCAAGGATTCTTTCCAACCCATCCATACGCCCACTGAAGGCGAGGAATACCTGTTAAAACCGATGAACTGTCCGCACCACTGCGAGATTTACAAGTTCAAACCTCGTTCGTATAAAGATATGCCATTGCGTTTCGCCGAGTTTGGAACAGTTTACCGTTACGAACAGAGCGGCGAATTACATGGCTTGACGAGAGTACGCGGATTTACTCAGGACGATGCCCATATCTTCTGTCGCCCCGATCAGTTGAAAGAGGAATTTTTAAAAGTTATCGATATCATATTTATCATATTCAGAGCGTTAAATTTCGAAAATTACACCGCCCAAATTTCACTTCGCGATCCAAAGAATACGGAAAAATATATTGGTTCCGACGAAAACTGGGAAAAAGCCGAACGTGCCATTATTGAAGCTTGCGCCGAAAAAGGTTTAAATACCGTAACCGAATTGGGCGAAGCCGCTTTTTATGGCCCCAAACTCGACTTCATGGTAAAAGATGCAATCGGCCGAAGTTGGCAATTGGGCACCATTCAGGTTGACTACAATCTACCGGAACGATTTGGTTTAGAATATATTGGTGCAGATGATAAACGCCACCGGCCAGTAATGATTCACCGTGCGCCGTTTGGCTCAATGGAGCGTTTCTGCGCTGTTTTGATAGAACATACAGCTGGTAAATTTCCGCTCTGGCTTACCCCCGAACAGGTCGCCGTACTACCTATCAGCGAAAAGTATAACGATTATGCTGAAAAAGTTTCAAATTATCTGAAAAATTCCGATATTCGCGCCGTCGTTGACGACCGTAACGAAAAGATTGGCAGGAAAATCCGCGACAATGAGATGAAAAGAACCCCTTATCTGCTTATTGTCGGAGAAAAAGAGTTTGAATCCAACACTGTTGCAGTACGCCGTCAAGGCGAAGGTGATAAAGGTTCGATGAGCTTTGAGGCATTCACACAAATGATTCAAAGCGATATCAAATCAATGCTTTCAGATCTTTACATTTAATTGATGTTTAATTAATTATAGGAGGAACAAGCCATAGCCGTTCTTAGAACTAATTCCACCGGAGCAAGAGCTCCAAAGGATGATGACAAATCGCAGTTCAGGATCAATCATCAGATCCGAGGTGTTCCCGAGGTAAGACTCGTTGGAGACAACATCGAAAACCCGGGTGTTTACAGAATTCAGGAAGCTTTGCGAAAAGCCGACGAATTGGAACTGGACCTGGTAGAAATTTCGCCCAACGCCGAGCCTCCGGTCTGTCGAATAATCGACTATCAAAAGTTTCTTTATGCTCAGAAGAAAAAGCAGAAAGAGCTAAAGGCAAAGGCTGCGAAAATCGTGGTAAAAGAGATTCGGTTCGGTCCGAATACCGATGACCACGACTATAATTTTAAATTAAAACATGCTGAAAAGTTCCTTCAGGAAGGGGCAAAAGTAAAGGCATTCGTCTTTTTTAAAGGACGTTCGATTCTTTACAACGAACAGGGTGAAATCCTGCTGCTCCGCTTTGCCAACGACCTCGAAGAGTTCGGAAAGGTAGAGCAACTTCCCAAACTTGAAGGAAAAAGAATGTCGATATTTATTTCGCCGAAAAAGAAAAAATAATTTAACAATTAGACAGAGATGCCTAAAATGAAAACAAATCCCGGAGCGAAGAAACGCTTCAAGCTTACCGGGTCAGGAAAAATTAAAAGGAAACATGCTTACCATAGCCACATCCTTACCAAAAAAAGCAATAAACGCAAAAGAAACCTTTTGGGCTTTGTTGGTGTAGCCGATGTTGATGTAGCCGGTGTAAAAAGGCTGCTCGCCATGAAATAATCATTCTCCTTTTAGACAAAAATTAATTAATAACCGGGCACTGAGCAGCAAAGAGTCGTTTAAGTTCGAACGCCAGAGTCCTAAATTAAATTGAAATGCCAAGATCAGTTAATCATGTCGCTTCAAAAGCGCGCCGCAAAAAGCTTTTGCTTGCCACCAGAGGGTACTTTGGGTCAAGAAAGAATGTCTGGACGGTTGCCAAGAATACTTGGGAAAAAGGTCAGCAATATGCCTACCGTGACAGAAAGAGAAAAAAGAGCCTCTTCCGTGCATTGTGGATTCAGCGTATCAACGCTGCCGTCCGTACCGAAGGCCTCTCCTATTCTCAATTTATGGGCAAATTAAAAGCCTCTAATATTGAAATCAACCGTAAGGTCCTTGCCGACCTTGCACTAAACAATCCAACTGCATTCAGTGCGATTGTTTCGAAGGTGAAGTAAATCAGTCAGGCGAAATAAATAAAACAGGAAAGGAGCTCTTAAGGCTCCTTTTTTATTTCATGACAGTCAGAAAAACTCTCTCCAACGCTTAAGCGCTGTGGCAATTTTCGATATACCACGAAACGGTATGTTCACGGCCGGCAACCAATTCTTCCAAAATCTTGTAATCGTCCCATTTACTGTGGTAGCTACAACTTTGATCCATGGCATACGAAAGCAAAAGCCATTCTTTTACTGCTTTCATCGTTAATTTTCCTTCGAACTGTTTTAAAAGCTGTAAATAGCGCGGCCCAATGATTTCGACATAAGGTTCCTCACGTTTCAAAATGTCACGTGTTGTGAACAGATGATCCTCAATCTGGATAAACTCATTTTCATTAAGCGAGATACTGAATTTGAAAGTTTTTTTTGTCATAACCCACCTCCTAGCTCATTAGCTTGATTTGCTATATTCAATTTATGACAAATTGTTGACATTGAAAAGAAAAGCAACAGGAAAATTTATAACGGCAAAACAGGGAAAATCACCTTTTCAACCCAACACCGCAGCGAAAAATCCTACGACAAATGATTATAGCATAGCTGAATGGTTTGCAACGACGAGTCGGGCATACACTCGAAAGGCTGAAGGTTGCGCGCAAGACATTGGGCAAAATAGTTTACCTCATTCGAAAAACCTTCGTTTGGTACACCTATTTCAACTGTAGCGATTTCATCGTCATTGGCAATCTCAATCACTTCGGGTTTTTCTGTAGAATAAACAATTGTAGCTTTCTCGAAGATCGCGTTATATCCGGCAATAAAAGGATATGCTGAATGGAAAATATTACCGCCTTCAATTTTAACCGTGATATTTTTGTCGTAATAGCTCCACATGGCGCTGATATAATCGTGCTTGCTTAAAACGCCCGGAAGAAAATTGCTGTTGATACTGCCTGGTTGGCCTAGCACCGAATTGGCAAAATCGATATCATGTATCATCAAATCGAAAAGTGCACCGCCGGAACTGCCGAATGCGACACGTTTCTCTTTCCATTCGCCCCAGGCCGGTACTCCGGAAAATCGGCTCAACGATAAAAAGGAGAGTTTACCGAATTCATTTCCAGCAATCCATTCTTTCAATTTGCGATAGGCTGGCATAAAACGCACCACATGTCCCACCATCAAAATGGTCTCTTTCTTTTTCGACAATGAAATTAGCTCTTCGGCTTGTTTAATATCCAATGTGAATGGTTTTTCCAAAAAGACATGTTTTCCGCACAACAGTGCCTTACGGGCCAGTTCGTAATGCAAATCAACATGAACACAAATAAATACGGCATCAAAGTCTTCATATCTAAGCATCTCGTCGAAACTGGCATACCGAGGTATATTGGAGAGTTTTTCGGGGCTGATGGTACCTGTTGAGAAATTGCCTTTTAGCTCGTCGATGTTTTTGTCGATAACTTCAGGGTTCTTATCGGCAATTGCAACCAGTTCCAAATCGGGGTTCTCCAATATATTTTTAGTATGGGTCAATCCCATAAAACCAAAGCCAACGACTACAATTCTCTTCATCAGATAAAAAATTGACTGTTTTCTTCAAAAAAAGAGTAAAACAGCTTGAATCTGGTGCCAAAAATAGATTTTTTACCGATAAAACGGACCTAACAAATGTCATACTCCAAAATTATCTGAAAATGGAAGTGCAGCGATTGGAGAAACCGCATAAAAACACAAATGGGAACAAATCGGTGAAGAATTGTTCCCATTCGTCAGGGGCAAGCGAACTTGCCGGTGGCGTCAGGCTACGGTTATTATGGTTGGCTAATTCATGATTCTGACTTCC
>JACCEE011553270.1_pt1 | contig 41422 bp, 38 predicted proteins | sample 7449931 | NCBI WGS metagenome assembly JACCEE01 (sample SAMN15323457, study PRJNA562643) | freshwater metagenome | isolation source: river surface water | place: USA:Blue River Watershed | collected 2017-08-19 | reverse complement strand
GGATACATAATAAATCCGCCATCGCGGACAAATTGAAGAATTTCCATGACTCACCTTGTCGTTAATGTTAAAATCCTCTCCTATCTTCTCTATACTTGAGCCGATAATCAAGCTAGAATTCGCCTCGATAATTCAAGGGAGTAATATGCTCAGACAATCAAAGAGACTCCGTCATTTGTCGACCGTCGTTTTTATTCTTTTTTTAGTATCTTTAACTGCTGCTCTAACCCTTGCACACATGTTTCGTGCCCCTCCATTAACAGGAAAGGATATTGAACGTTACGCAACCCTCTTTCACGAGGAAGATTTGCAAGACATCAGCAATATCATGCTTAAAAACCAGTTAGGGAACTACCAGCTTGAAAAGAAAGATGGCCTATGGTCTTTAAAATATCCCAAACAAATGGAAGTTGATCCAACTTTCGTTGAAGGTTTTCTTGAATCACTTAAAAATATAAAAATAAAAAAAACTTTTAAGCCCGACCCTATCAACATGACCAATTTCTCTCTCAACACGCCCCTCGTTGAGATTGTGCTCATTAAAGAAGCGGGTGACAGGAAAATTATCCGCATGGGATTAATTAATCCAGTAGACAATTCAACCTACCTTACAGTCTCTGACCAAAACATCATTTATCACATTGACGCTTTAAAAACGTCTTTAAACTCTCTCAACCTATCAGACCTTACCGAATCAAAAATTTTTTCATTTAGCAAAGACACTCTTTCAGCTCTTAAAATCTTCAAAGGCGACAAAAACGAAAACACACTCAAACTTTCTTTTTCCAAAAATGCCGAAGGTTGGGGAAGCCGCGAAGGAAGTCTTCTCAATACAAGTAAAACAAATACCTTCCTTGAAAAAATACTGGGATTAAAAAGTCTCACACTCCCTTCACTCTCTCCAGAAATCTTAAAAAAGATTGAAGAAGCTCAAGGGACTCCCATTCTTACGATCGAAATGGAAAGTGATGACCACAAAATTGTGACCTATAAAATTATCCCGCTACAGACGATCGTACCTGAAATAGATGTGGCCAACAGTAAAGACAAACAAATTATCGTCGTCAGGGCGTCGAACAAAGAATTCCCTAGTTTTATTACCAGCGACATACTTTCTCTTTTTGATAAAACAGAAAAGGATTTATAAATGAAAAAGACTATGACTTTTCTCTCACTCATTCTATCTCTGGGTTCATGGCATGCTCAGGCTGCAGACCTAAAAAACATCGATGGCTTTAAACTTATTACAGAAGAGCGCCTTGAAGAATTTGAATCAGATGTTCGTATTTATGAACACCTTAAAACAGGCGCCAGACTGATTTATCTCTCAAACAATGACGATGAAAAAGTTTTCTCCATAACATTTAAAACTCATCCAACTGATAATACAGGAATTCCTCACATCATAGAGCATTCAGTATTGTGTGGTTCAAAGAAATTTCCTCTCAAAGATCCTTTTGTCCAGTTAATGAAAAGTTCTCTTAAAACCTTTCTCAATGCGATGACGTTCTCGGATAGGACCATCTATCCTGTCGCTAGCAGAAATGACAAAGATTTCATGAATCTCATGCACACTTATCTTGACGCTGTATTTTATCCTAAGCTTTTAGAAAATGATCAAATCCTCAAGCAAGAAGGGTGGCATTATGAATATGATGCCGCCAACAAAAAGCTCGAACACAGCGGTGTTGTCTACGGAGAAATGAAAGGGGCTTATTCTAACCCAGAACGTCTTATTGGTAGAGGTGTCCTCGCGGCCCTCTATCCAAACACCGTCTACAACTATGATTCTGGTGGCGATCCAGAAAATATTCCAGACCTCACTCAAGAAAATTTCGTCAAGTTCCACCAAAAGCACTATCACCCTTCCAATGCTATTATTTATTTCTACGGAAACGGCGACATAAAAAAACATCTTCAGTTTATCGACAAAGAGTATCTAAGTCACTACGACAAACGCTCTGACATGATTCAGGTAGGTCAAAAACCTGTTATTGAAAATGTGACTTTAGAAAGAGATTATGCCTCAAATGAAAGCGAGAAAGATGCCTCTCTTTTTTCGATAGCTTTCGCTCTCAAATCAGAAAGAGACTCCAAAAAGCTCTTGGCCATGGACATTCTCAGTTACTACTTAGGCCAAAGTGATGCGGCCCCACTTAAACAACTCATTCTTGATAAGAAATTTGCAAAAGATGCTAGTGTCGATGCAGAAAGAAGTATTGCCTGGCCTTACTTTGAAGTTTCTGCTCGAAATGCAGATGGCACACGCCAGAAAGAATTTTTTAAATTTGTAAGAGAAACCCTTCTTCAATATGCCCAAAATGGTTTGGATCACAATCTTTTGGAAGCCGCTTTAAAAAGAAAAGAGTTCGCCTACAGGGAATTTGCCTCTGGACAACCAATTGGTTTAACGATCAATTATTATATCAACCAGGACTGGCTCTACGGATATGATCCTATTGGTGCGCTGAAGTTTGATAAACTTTTTAGTGAACTAAGCTCTGACATAAAAAAGAATTACTTCGAGAACCTTTTAAAAGAATTAATTGAAAACAATTCTCACACAGTACAAATGGTTCTAAAGCCCAACAAAGACCTCGCCAAGAAAGAAGAAGAAGCGTATCGCGAAAAGATGGATCGCAAGCTTAAGGGTCTTAACGAGAAGTCACTAAATGAGATTATTAAATCAACTGAAGACCTCAAAAAAGCACAAAAAACTCCAGATTCACCTGAAGTCGTTAAGACTCTTCCTACACTTGGAATTAAAGACCTTAACAAAAAAGTAGAAATATTTCCTAGAAAAGTTGAAAAACACGAAAGTACCACGCTTCTGACTCACGAACTACCAACCAAGGGAATTACTTACTTAAATCTCTATTTTAAATTAAATACTGTCCCTCAGGAATTAATCCCCTACCTTCCTCTTTTTAATCATTTAATGGGCTCTCTTGATACAGAGAAGTACAACTACACAGAACTTTCAAAGCAGATCGACTTAAGATCAGGCGGCATTTATTTTGATCTTTTCAGCGAGCCTAAGTTTAATGATGCCAATAATTTTGATCCTCGCCTCATTGTTTCTCTCAAAGCCTTTAAACCAAATTTTGAAGAATCTCTAAACCTCATGAATGAAATTCTTTTCAATACAAAATGGGACAATAAAAAAAGGGTCATCGAACTTGTTCAAAAAGCTAAATCCTCCTGGGATTCCTCTCTTGGAAGTGACGGAATGAACTTTGCGATGACCAGACTTCAGTCACATTTTTCTAAAGCTGGTTCTTACCAAGAACTAACCGTAGGAGTCAGTCAGTATCTATTCCTAAAAGACCTCGAAAAGAATATCGACAAGAACTATGAGGACTTTATTTCCAAGATGAAAATCCTACAAACGATGATCTTCAACAAGAACGATCTTGTTATAAGCCTTGCTGTCGACAAAAAAAGCATAAAAGCGATGAAAAAAATTCATTCGAAGTTTATCGAAAAACTTCCTTATGCGAATACTCCTGCTGCCGTCTATAAGTTTACTCAACCGAAAGGTCCTGAGGCCATCATTGTTCCAGGTAAGGTTCAATACGTTGTGAAAGCTGGCAAAATCGATCATTACAGTGGGGAATTACAGGTCATCAATCAAAACCTCCGCACAGACTATCTCTGGAATAGAGTCCGTGTTCAAAACGGTGCCTACGGTTCTTTTGCTCGTTTTGCGAGCACTGGAATTTTCCAGCTTTTTTCTTACAGAGACCCAAACCTAGAGAAGACTTTAGAAGTCTTCAATGAAATGCCCGATTATGTTTCAAACTTAAAGATGAATCAAGGCGATGTTGAAAAAATTGTCATTGGAACTATTTCGAATTTCGATCGACCATTACGCCCAAAAGAGAAGGCCAAGACCTCTGCAGAACTTTATCTTGTAGGTAAGACAAACGAATTCAGACAACAAGAAAGAAACGCGATTATTGGTGCAACCAACGCTAAACTACAAGCTTGGGGGCCTAAGTTTAAAAAAGGAATCGAAGGCAAGGATTTTGTGGTAAGCGGAAGTAAAAGTAGAATTGAAGAGAGTAAAAAACTCTTCACCAACATCATTGACCTTACCAATTGAGGGATTATGTTAGAAGTCGATCTCCATTCTCATACTCTTCACAGCTCTTGCGGCAATCATACCGTTTTAGAAATGATTGACTGGGCCAGACGTAAAGGTCTTAAAGGCTTTGCCATCACAGACCATGGCCCTGCTCTTGGGAAAAAGATCACAACAACTTTCTTTGAGCGCTTTCAAAATCCCTTCAGGGATATTCGTCTTCTCAAAGGAATGGAATGTAATCTTCTTGAAAATGGAGATATCGACCTTCCAAAAAATTACCTAAAGTGGATGGATGTCGTTTTACTCGGCATCCATCACAATCTCCCAAAAAATCAAAGCGCCGACTACTATACAGAACGCCTCATCAAGGCCATCGAAACCAATCCCTGCATTGATATCATCACTCACCCAAATGATGAAAACTTCCCTCTGCACTTTAAAGAAGTGGCCAGAACTGCAAGAAAATTTGGTATGGCCTTAGAGCTTAACAACTCTAAAACGGCCCTTAATGTTGTCAATCCAGAGACCACAAGAAATCTCGTGAGGGCCTGCAAAGAAGAAGGCTGCCAACTTGTGATCAATGGTGATGCCCATGCGGTCACCGAGCTAGGTGAAAATGAAGCGGTTCTTCCTTACTTAGAAGAATTGCACTTTCCAGAAAATCTATGGGTCAACCGCACAGCGGATAGTGCTTATGCCTTCATCGAATGGCGAAGAAAAAACAAAACGTCCTAACAGATACGAGGAAGTTGAACAGTCTCTAAGGGGCCAACTCTTCTTAAAGCACCAAAGCGAGTTTCAATCGCAACACTGGGCAGCCCCCCCTTGCGTGCTTGTACTTTTCCGATGACAGAAGCAGAAGTTCCAAAAACCTCTTTAACAAGAGTAGCAATACATTCAGACCCGACGATGACGTACTTCCCTTCGTTGGCCAGATAAAGAGGATCAAGTCCGGCCAATTCACAGACTGCCTTCACTTCTTGATCTACAGGCAGAGAGTCTTCCTGAATGATAATATCAATTTTAGAGTGCTCAGCGATTTCATGCAAAGCCGAGGCAAGTCCTCCGCGCGTTGGATCCTTAACTACTTTTATGTCTTGAGCGAAATTTGATTCGACCAGAGCTTTCACCTTTAAATTTAAAGGGGCCACATCACTTTTAATCTCTACATCAAAGGGAATCATTTTTCTGGCCTTCATCATGGCCACTTCATGGTTTCCAATAGGCCCAGTCACCATGACAATGTCACCCTCTTTTGCGTTGTAAGTTGAAAGGTTGATCCCCTCTGGGATAAAACCAACGGCCGCAGTATTAATGAAAAGTCCGTCACCCTTTCCTTTTTCAACAACCTTAGTATCACCGGTCACAATTTTTATATTAGCTTCTTTGGCAGAGCTTGCGATGGAATCGATGATGCGATCAAGTTCATCCAAATCCATTCCTTCTTCAATAATAAAAGAAAGAGACATGGCATGAACCTGAGCCCCACTCGTTGCTAAATCATTAGCAGTTCCTGCGATACAAATTTTTCCTATATCTCCACCATCGAAAAAAAGTGGGCTTACGACAAAGCTATCAGAAGTCATGGCCATACGAGAAGTTTTGGGATTTTCTAAAATAGCAGCATCGTCGAGGCGCTCAAGTACACCATTAGCGAGTTTGCTCACGATGCTTTTTTTAATAAACTCATGCATCTGTCTTCCACCAGAGCCGTAATTCAAATCCACTTTTCTCATACTATTTTCTCTCGTATTTATAACAGGCGGCACAACTTCCTTCAGAGGAAACCATACAAGGCCCGACAGGATTTGCAGGAGTGCAAGATTTAGCAAAATGTGGGCACTCTTGAGGAGCATTTTTACCCATCATGATGCGTCCACAGAGACAGCCCTTCGTAGCCGGAACATCTTTAATTTCTAAAGAAAAGCGAACCTTCGCAGAATAACTTTGATACTCTTTTCTAAGATCTAAACCACTTCCGGGAATCACACCAATCTCGCGCCACTTGGCATCGCAAGGCTCAAAATACTTTTCAAGTAAATTCCAAGCGTGGCGGTTACCTTCTTTGGTGACAACCGTAGGATAGTTGTTAATGACGGCCATTACGTTTTTATCTTTAAGCTCCACTATCTTGGTTATAGAACTAAGAAGGTTCTCGGCTTCGAAACCAGCAATCGCACCGGGGACATTAAGTTCATATAAGAAATCCCAATACTGACTGCCGGTAATAGCACTGACATGCCCTGGGAGAAGAAGGGCATCCACTTTCACTTCTGGATCAGAAAAAATGGCCTTAAGAGCAATCGGAACGGTTTTGTGCATAGGAAGAATTGAAAAATTCTTAATCCCCTTTCTTATGGCCTCATCAAGAGTGGCCGCGATAAGAGGAACCGTCGTCTCAAAACCAATTCCTAAAAAGACTATTTCTTTTTGGGGCTCGGCTAAGGCAAGCTCAAGGGCTTCCAAGGGCGAATAGCAAATTTTGACATTTTTATGCTTAAGAAGGCTGTCCCCTTTACTCGAAGGAACTTTAAGCATATCGCCAAAAGTGGCCACGATCACATTCGGCTTACTGGCCAATTCAATAGAGGCATCAATATCTCCAGCATCAGTCACACAGACTGGACACCCAGGGCCAGAGATCATTTTAATATTTGTTGGAAGAAGAGAGCGTATGCCATGCTTGGCCAAACTCATCGTATGAGTTCCACAAACCTCCATAATAGAAATCGTCTTACCCTTCATTTTGAGAAACCATTTTCTTAAAGTTATCTAGTATGGCCAAAGTTTCTTCAGCTTGCTTTTGATTGATCTTTTCAATGATAAATCCAGCATGAATAAGAACATAATCTCCTACAAGGGTTTGCGGGAAAAGTTGGGTAGAAACATTCAAATGAACATTATTCATTTCAACTTTTGCTTTCCCTTCAGGAAGAAGCTCGATGACACGAACTGGTACGGCCAAGCACATAAAGGCTCCCAAACTAAAAAATGTAAGGATGGAGACATTTTACACTAGGCTTTGCCCGAATGAAATCCCCGCATCGTTACATGGTATTTTTTCGTTAAAATAAAAAGGACTTTCTCCTTGCGCTAGGCCTTGAACCAAGAGTTTTACCAGTAAGGCGTTCTGAAAACAGCCCCCTGAGAAAACTAAAGTTTTGGAGTTACCAACAGTTCGCGCTGTTTTTAAAATAGCTTCGCAGACCCAGAAATGGAATTTCAAGGCCATTTCTTCTTGAGAAATACCCTTTTGACGGTCGACAAGGATTTCTTTTATTAAGGGGCTTAGGGCAATGAGCTTTTGATCATTCAAAACAAAAGGATAAAAGCCTTGAGGTCTTCCCTTGAAATTTTCGGCGGTCTTCTGAAGCAAAATGGCGGCCCGAGCTTCATACTCTGCATAGCGAGCAATATTCATGAGAGAGGCGACACCATCAAAAAGACGTCCAAGGGATGAACAGAGAGGGGAATTTATTTTTTTCTCCAAAAGGCTTTTGACAGCCTTGCCCTGAGCATCAGGATAAAAAGCTTCTGGATCAAGACCGGCATGGATCATAAGAGAAATACCGATGCGATCAATTTCGTGCAGGGCACTTTCTCCTCCAGGGAGAGGAAAATACTCAAGGTGAGAAAGTCGTTTAAAGCCTTCGTGTCCTTTAGGAGAATCAAGAAACTCAAAGCCCCAAATATGTCCATCATCACCAAATCCAGTTCCATCAGCAATGACACCGAGGACATCTTCTTCAAAAAGATCATACTCCCCTACAACCGAAAGCAAATGAGCATAATGATGCTGAATCTTAGTCCCCTCAACTTTAAAATTTTCGTAACCGGGATGAGCATCACAATGAATGGCTTTTTCATCAGAAATTTTAATATCTAAAAGCTCTTCAAAATCTTTGATCATGGTCTGCTGATAATCGAAATTTCTCAGATCAATAAGCTCACCGATATGCTGAGAAAGAAAGACTTGATCATTTTTTCTTAGGGCAAAAGTATTTTTCATATTAGCTCCCAAAGAAAGGGAGCTCACACTTTTTTTATCAGTCACTTTTTGCACCCTAGGCACAAGACCTCGAGAGCGGCGTATGGTTTGCATTTTTCCTAGGACAAACTGAACAATAGAGTCGTCTGCACGATGAACGATCTCGCGGTTGTGGCTAAGGGCAAAGTCTACAACTCCTCTATCAATTAAGAATTGAACCTCTTGATCAGTAATGGCCATAGGCTCTTCAGACAAATTTGCCGAAGTCATCACCAGGGCTTCAAAAGGGGCCATGAGCAAATGATGAAGAGGTGTGTAAGGAAGCATGACACCCAAATAGTTATTGTCGGGCGAGGTATGATCAAACTTTTGATTCTTCTTTTTAAGGAGGACGATTGGGGCTTCAGGAGAGAGAAGGGCTTTTTTTTCTTTCTCACTCACTTCACAATAAGAAGTTACTGTTTCCAGATCCCGCATCATTAAAGCAAAGGACCTATGGGGACGACGCTTGACTTCTCTTAAGCGTTTCATCGTTTCCGCATTCAAAGGATCACAAGCTATATTAAATCCTCCTAAACCTTTAATAGCGGCTATTTTACCCTTTTTAAGTAGGTCCTGTGTGATCACCAGAGCATCTTCTCCCTCATTTTGATCGATATCAATCAAATGAAGTTTGGGGCCACATTCTGGACAAGCATTAGGCTGAGCATGAAAACGACGGTTCATGGGGTCATGATACTCAGTCTTACAAAGCTCACACATTTCAAAAGGGGCCATAGAGGTCAGAATGCGATCATAAGGTCTGTCATGAATAATGGTAAAGCGAGGCCCACAATTGGTACAATTAGTGAAGGCATGGCCATAGCGACGATTTTTTGGATCGAAAATTTCACTGCGACAATCCTGACAGGTGGCCAGATCTGGGGATATGGCCACATTTTTCTCACCTAGAGACAAACTTTCGATAATACGAAACTTTTCTTCACCTAGTACAAGAGGAATATCTTGATAATCAAATTCATCTATCTGGGCTTGAGGAGGAGGATAATTTTTTAAACGTAGGGTAAAACGCTTGATGGCTTCCTCATCTCCTTGAACTTCAATAAAAACTCCTTGAGAGGTATTGGCCACTTGGCCCAAAAGCCCTTCCTCACAAGCGTAACGATAAACGGTAGGTCTAAAGCCTACGCCCTGCACAGTTCCACTAATTTTGATTTTTACTCTTTTGTTATTCATGGTAGAAGTTTATACATATTTCATTAAGATCAAAAGTTATTACGAGGAAAAATGCACGAAATCTCCTTGGCCCAAGGAATTATTAAAACAGCGGAAGACACTCTCAAGCAAGAAAATGCCAAAGAGGTCTTATCCATAACCGTTCGTATGGGACCAATGAGCGGAGTCGTGCGTGAATCTTTGGAATTTTGTTTTCCCCTGATCACCAAAGACACTCCTTTCGAAAAAACTAAACTCATCATAGAAATGCTTCCCTTAAAACTAGAATGCAAAGCTTGTCAAAAAGTCACAGAGATACAAAAAATCAATCTCAAATGCCCTCAATGTGAAAGCAGCGAGGTTCATTTAATTTCAGGGAAAGAATTTTATATCGCCAACATGGAGATCAACTAATGTGTAAAGATTGTGGATGTGAAGAAGGACTAAAACTTAAGCGTCATAAGCACGATCATAAGCACGACCACGACCATGACCATGATCACCATCATCACCATGAACATGGCCGCCGTATTATTTTAGAAAAAAATGTTCTCGCTCATAACGATGAGATTGCCCACAATAACAAACACTGGTTTGAAGATCACAATATGAAAGTGATCAATTTGATCAGCTCCCCTGGCTCAGGTAAGACCACCCTACTTGAAAAAACAGTGGAGCTTTTAAAAGAAAAAACCAAGCTTTCTATTCTCGTTGGTGACCAAGAAACGGATCACGATGCTCAGCGCCTCTTAAACAAAGGTGCCAACGTAAAACAGATCAACACCTATTCTTCCTGTCACCTTGATGCTCAGATGATTTCAAAAGAGCTCGGTGGTTTTATTAGCGGGAATGAGAAACTTCTCATCATCGAAAATATTGGAAACCTCGTTTGCCCTGCGGCCTTTGACTTAGGCGAAGATCACAAAGTTGCAATCCTTTCCACGACAGAAGGCGAAGACAAGCCAGTCAAATACCCAGTTCTTTTCAATGAAGCCGCTGTCGTTCTTATTACTAAAATGGATCTTGTTCCTCACCTAGACTGGAACCTCGAAAAAACCAAAGTCTATATCCGTCAGGTTAACCCCAAAGCCAAGATTATCGAAGTCTCCGCTAAGACAGGACAAGGCTTAGAAGAATGGACCTCCTGGCTTCTAAGTATCTGAAGAATTCTTTTTTCTTCCGATCTTTAGTTTGGCGACACCTAGAGCTGCCTTAATAAGTTTTTCCTTTTCTTCATAGGGAAGTTGCTTAAAAGCAGATGGGTCAGCATCTGTATAGTGATAAAGAAAAAGCTCTAAAATCTCCTTAATTAATGATTCGTAGCGGGCTCCTTCTAAGGCCTTACGAACGATAAGCTTCAAGTAATTTTTCTCGTAAGGCTTGTCAACAAAGTTATCAGCTCCAAGGCGTAAGGCTTCTTGCACACTTTCCTTATCACCATGGGCAGTCAAAAATATTACGGCCAAATCAGGGCGAATTTCTTTCATTTCTTTATAAAGAGTTAAACCATCTTTTCCAGGCATACGAAGATCAAGCACGACAAGATCAACGGGATTTGTTTTCAAAAGATCAAGCGCGTGCATAGGATTTTCACAAGTCAAAACAGTGCTCACTTCGTTTTTAAATGTTCGAGACAGAACATCTAAAATAGCTGGCTCATCGTCTACAAAAAGTATCGTAGCATTAAGTATATTCACCATTTCAAACTCCTAAAATGAATCCCATGCGCTTGATCACGTTGGTTAACATATCTTTATCAAAAGGCTTACGTAACACATCATCTACACTAAAACTGATTTCTTCGATTTGTTTCGTTGATAAATCTGCCAGCAACCCCGTAATCAAAAGACTTTTGCCAGAAAAACCTTTCAACTTAGCTTCTGTAAACATTTTATCCCCATCCAAACCAGGCATGCGAAAATCTGAAATTACCAAATCATACGAGATATCCTTAAACATCATGGCCAAAGCATCACGACCGTTTGAAGCAGTATCAACATCAAACCCTAAAGGTTCAAGAATGGCCTGTATGATTGTAACAATATCCTTTTCATCATCAACGACTAAAACTTTATAACGAGCTTTGCTTTTCAAGTGGCCCATTTTGGCGTTTTCATCAATAGGTCTCACGATATCAGCAAGCGGTAACCTTAAACGTAATGATGTTCCCTTTCCAACTTCAGATTGTATCTGAATTTCCCCACCCGCATTTTGAACAATAGTTTGAACAATTCCCAGTCCCAGACCGCTTCCACGGCTTGGCTCTTTCGTCGTAAAGAACGGATCAAAAATTTTTGATAAATTCTCAGGAGGGATGCCACAACCGTTATCAACAAAATCGACAAGTATATGTTCTCGATCCAAAGATGTTTTAACAGATATCTCACCACCACGTTTGGCATCTAGAATAGCATCCCTAGCATTAGACAAAATATTCATGATGGCCTGCTGGGTGGCAGAACGATTCCCAGAGAACAAAGGATGATTACAATTCAAATCCAATTTAATATAAATATTTTCTTTTTCAAACAAATTTTTACAAAGCAGAAGAGTCGCATTCAAAGATTCATGAAAATCAACATACTCTAATTTCTCAGAATCAGATCTCGCATAGGTGCGCAACTCTTTTACAATAATACGAATTCGCTCTAAAGCTGCATGCATGCTTTTGGTAGCTGATTTTAAATCACCATCATGCATTTGACGCTCATCAAGAATCTCTTCGATGACACCGAGAAAACCAAAAATCACCGTTAAAGGATTATTAATTTCATGCGCAATCCCTGTGGCCAGAGTTCCGATCGAAGTCAATTTAGAACTCTGAACCATCTGAGCTTGTAATCGCTTATGTTGATTTTCAGTTTTGCGCTGCTCGGTAATATCTTGTCCAACGCCAACAACACCTATAATCACACCTTGAGAATCTCTAAGAGGGGCTTTGGTTAACACAACACTTACGCATTGCCCATTTGCTTTTTTAGTTTTGCATTCATAGACTTCTGTATTCCCTGTTCTTAAAACTTTTAAATCAACATACTGATGAAGTTGCGCCTCATCAGCAGCAAATAAATCGTAAGCGTTTTTACCGACCACTTGATCAGAGGTAAGTTCTACAAAATGACAAAACAGATCATTAACTTGGATGTAGTGTCCTTGCCTGTCTTTAACAAAAAACATCATAGGAAAAGCATTAATGATAGATAAGATTCTATCTTTTTCGTCTATAAGCTTTTCTTCAAAACGCTTTCTTGCAGTTAAATTTTTAGAAAAAATCACGACTCCATCTTTGATTTGCTGCACGAGATGAAGATAGGCGCTATTCATATTATTTTCATCAATAACGCTGTACTCTCTTTCGAAACTTTGACCAACTTCGGCAGCATCACGATACAACTTAAAACTATCCGTCATATCATAATTAAAAAACACTTCTAGAAGGCTACGCCCAACAAGAATCTCTTTTTCTTTTTTTTGCTCGCACACTGCACTAGGGTTTAAATCTTGCAAAACGAGATCTACGACCTCTTGCTTTTGATTTCTAATTGTTTTAAAAAAATAAATAGCATCAAGGCTATTTTCAACAATTGTCGTAAATTTTTCTTCAATAACTCTGCGCTCTTCTTGAACGATTTGTTGGGCACGAACTGAGCAATTTCTGCTACAAAAACAAGCTCATCGTTTGTCCATGTCCGTTTATGATTAACCTGCTCAAAACAAATAACGCCCCTAACTTCCCCATTAATAATAATCGGAGCATCTAACATGGAACAGATATTGAGGGGCAACAAATAGTTGTTTAAAAACTCTGAAGTTCGTTGATCTTCTCGAGCATCTTCAATACTAAGACACACAGTCTTATTGATGGCAGAAAAATATGAGGGATATAAATGAGCTGATAGGAATACGCCCCTTTCAACGTTCTTAGAGATGTTATCGTAGAGAGCAAGACAAGAAATCCCCCCTGCTGACGCCGATCCACGCCAAACGCTTACTCGTGAAACATCAAGCTCAGCAGAAACTAATTTGACAAGCTCTTCCAATACACTATCAAAAGCACCCTGAAGCTTTAAAATTTTAAAAAGTGTTCGCTGATAAAAGTCCATGACCTCATCCTTTCCGTTTTCTTTTCGGATGAAGTCTGAAAATAATAAGAGCTAATCAAGGCTTAAGAAATTCATGACTAAAGTATTTCCCTCTCTACAAACATAAGAAAAAGACTCAGTATTGTCATACTTGACAGGATTCATTGGAGCACAGTTTTTGGGAATAAAGACATTGCTTTTCATTGGGGAAAAGAATCCCTCAGAACTATCTTTTATCACAAACAGATGTCCCAAATACAATTTTGTAGCGTCTACATAGAAAGAAACTTTACCATTTTGAACAAGTGGATAATAGAGTTCGGAAAAGGCCTGACCAGTAACAAAGCTGACCCTTTCAATGGGATAAACTGTTTGCTGGCCACTTGAAGACTGTCTTACGAGATTCCCTTTGGTTTGATAATATGAAAGAAAGCTTCCGTTCAAATCAAAAGCGGCCAGAGGGGAAATGATACTATCTCGTTTATCAGCATGATCAAAACGAAGTTCTTTGATTTTTTCACCGTCTTTAAAAACCGTTTTTGCTAATAACTGATTTTGTAAACTGGCATAGGCTGAACCTTTTGAATAATCAACTTCGCTACCAGTGATTTGAATGAGTGGCAAACGTATATCACTTTCTTCAACGTAGGAAGTTGTATTCAGTTTTTTTATCGCCAGCTCTCCATCTTTGAAGTGGCCTTCGTAATAACGTCTTTGATTTGGATAACCAACACTAAACACGAAACTGGCCATTCCATTTTTTTGTTCATTAAGATTTTGGTTAAAAAGCTTCGCTCCATCACCACCAACGCCAACAAAAGAATAATCCTCATCCCATTTTTTCTGACATTCCTCGAGCAATCTCTTTTCGAAGACATAATTATCAATCATACGTAGATCGAATGAATGAGTTGAAAGATCTGGCATAAAATAATAAGCATGTGTTCTTAGTATATTGCTTTCATTTTGCCATACATCAGGATTTTTATCTTTATTGGGTATATGGCCTTGCTCAATGAAAACCGGAAAAGCAAAACGTCCCTCAGCTGTATTCAAGGAGATAAAAGACATTTTTTGAATAGGAGCATAAGCCTCTTTAACAGAATATGAAAAATGTCCTTTCCCGATCAAAGGTATAAATTCAGAGGAGATAAATGAATAGATAATCTTCGCTTCATTTTCCTGAGATACAATGCCCTTACTTTCAACAAAATAATCCAAGCGGTCATCGAAATTTAAATCAACAAGACGAACGCCTCCCACTTTATTGGCGTTGGGGACAATGATTTTGTGGGGTGAAAAACGATCTCCCTCTTTTTTAAAGATCCAAAGCTCTAGTTCCTTTGTCGTTGGGTTTATACGATCATAAAAATACTGAGGATGAGAAGAAGTTCTTGCAGGCTCATCTATCGTGCGCAAACGACTGAGAAGGCCATCCTTCATCAAAACAGAAATTTCATTAACTAATCCTGCATCATTAAGGACAATTTTTTTGACAGCATTGTCACTAACTAAATCTCGCACAAATAGCACTTCATGTTTAAAAACAGATTGCTGCTCGGCCGTATCTATTATTACACCAAAATCCCAGTGAGCATCAGCATCCGTCTCCTTGATTACGCCAGAAAAAGTAATCTTTTGAACCTGATCTTTTTCCCAACTCTCTAGCTTCACACAAGCATTGGTTAATTCGACGTCAGCATTTTGATTATCTAAACAAAGACGGCCACCTTCAAAAGAAGGTCCAAGATTTTTCAACTCAAGTTCAAAAGTAAATCCGCTATCCCCCATTCTGAAAACGACCTGAGTTAACTTTTTGAAATTTGGAAGGAGATAAGGCTTAAAGCTCACATTTAAAGCAGCCTCAAGATTGACAAGCCCTGATAGAAAATACTTTTCACTTTTAAGATTTGGGCGTTTGGTTGTTGATATAAGTCTATAAAGCAACTCATTTTCACTTATATGAGGATAAATCGAACGCAATATGGCGACGATGGACGAAACAAAAGGAGCAGCTTGACTCGTGCCATTTTTAAGCTCATAGCCTTGGGCCGAAAAGAAAGTAGGCTCTAGCTTTTTAGGAAAGGTCGAAAGGATTTGCTCACCAGGGGCCAAAAGATCAACATGACCGCCATAGTTGGAAAAACTGGCAGAGCTACCATCAACTGAACTTGCTCCAACACAAATCACTCCTTCGTAAGAACAAGGGAAAAGTGGCCTTGAATGACCGTTGTTACCAGCTGCTGCGACAACAGTGATTCCCTGAGCACGGGCGAAAGCTACAGCTTGACGCAAATACTCAGTGTCCATTACTCTGGGCCAGCCCATAGAAAGGTTAATGACATCAACCTTCATTTTAGCAGCATACAAAATACCTTTGGTGATCTTGTCAGTGAATGCCCCAAGAGTTGCCCCTTGCATATTTTCCGAACCTTGATAAACCTTAATAGGAAGGATTTTGATTCGAGGTGCTCCTCCAGGAAGAATTCCACTTATTCCTTTACCGTTATCACTTACAGCAGCAATAATTCCGGCCACATGAGTGCCGTGACCTTTATCATCATAAGGGCGGTTATTGTTGTTTACAAAATTCCATCCCATACAATCGCCAGCAAGACCGTTTCCATCTTTATCTGTGAGAAGGCCAAAAGGAAGTTCTCCATTTTTGCATTCTGGAGCATTTCGAAAGATATTGGGCTTTAAATCTTCATGATCAAGATCAACGCCTGAGTCAATGACTGCGACTACAATATCTTTTTTTAGTAAGCTTGGGAGTTTTTGTCTAAGAGAAAATAGTCCCAAATCAAAAGAGGAATCCCCTTGGACAAAAAGAGAATTAATATCATCGATATCCTGTAAAACACTCTGGCCTTGATGATAAAGGTTCCACTGCCAATGAGAAAATGAATCTTGTGAAAAGGAAGCTCGTCCTGGAGTTAAAGAACTTACTTCAGTCTGATAAATACTTTCTACATTTTTAAAGATGGGACTTTTTAAAATAGAATGATTGGCACGATTCACACTCAAATAGTAAATACGGGAAAAATAAGAATGAGTAAGAGAATCAAAACGCTCTAACTTTAAAACGCCTTTTTGATGCTTCAAAGACTCAACAAGACCTTTATGAGGCTTACTCTTAAATTCAACGAGATAATCAATCCCGTAAGCTTGGAAGGCACAAACGATAAGCAATATCGCAAGAAATAGCTTACTCATTACAACCTCCCGAAGAGCCATGAACCTAAAAATTCAGACTCTGTCATGCCGATGATATTTTTTATTGCTGTCATTGGACCTTGAGAATACTGAGAGCCAATCTCGCCCCAAGTGTTAGAAACAAGAGGTCGGTCGCCATTTTCATCACCTTTTCTAAAACCTTGAACGCGTGAGGTGATAAAGATATTTTTCTCACCGGCAATCATTTTAAATTCTTTCATTGGAAAATTAGCTTCTGCAAAAGCAATCATCTTTTCACCAAATCGGGCCATCTTTTTGGCATCATTTTCATCCAAAGCCTTGAGATACTTCTTTTGATAGTAAGTAAAAGAGCTGACCATCATATCGATTTGTGAATCACGGTCATTGGGGTTCGTCACTAAGTAACGTTCTACAAGTTTTCTCACTTGATCTTTGGGAAGATGGGCTAAATTTTGAATTCCTTCGGCGTAAAGATAAACACTAACGCTTATATTATAAAGTTGAAGCTCTGAAGTCGTACTCATCGCTTCTGGGTAATAAAGAGATGTTCCAAAACGCTCATTAAGTTTTTTTAATATTTTCTGAGCTTTTTTATATGAAATTTTCCAGCCCTTCCAAGAGTAATTCATCGTCACGGTTGGATTACCTAATTTACCGCCAACATCCTCACCTTCAAAACTCAATTGTCTGACGACCCCTTTCCCAAAGTAACTATCGGAGGCATCAGCATCGTCCTTGTTGCTAATCTGAAAGTTCGCATCAAACTCCCTCAGTAAGAAATTCCCAATATCAATAAACATCCCCAAAAAATCAGAAGAAAAGCGTCTCCCTGCGAAGACACGATAAAACTTCTTCTCGCCCCCTTCTGGATGTTTAATCACAAGCTCATCACTTGTTTTTACTTTTTTCCAATCCCAAAAGAGCAAAGAGAGAGAGTTGCTTCCTTCAGTAAAGCGATGTTCAAGTTCGTAAGGCTTCTTGATAGTCTGAACAAGCTCTAGGCTATTATCGACAAAGAGGGCCCTTAAAGCACTTGCCACTTGAGAGGCTTTAGTCACATTTTTTGTATCGAGGGCCAGCTGATAAAATTTTGTGGTGGCCTTCCCCTTGCTTAAATTCCCGGTCAACACGAGGGTTGGAACGCCGGCACGAAGTTCAGAACGAAGTCCCACACCAGTCATAGAACCGTTATCTTTATAAATTTGAATAGTGTTTTCTGAATTGCGATAGATATGAAGACGAGAGAGAACGACCTGGTTCGCATTCATGCCACCAACAATTTGAATCAAGTCGGCTGCATTATAGACTCCAGTGATATTGGCCCCTGCGCCGACACTATCAGTAATAAGAAGAGACTCTCCGACTTTTAACTCATTCTTTAAAAGCTCGAAGGTCTGGTTCATGCGCTCTTTTCTGTCAGTAGCAATATCCTGAGTGACAGTTTCAATCTGCTGAGGAAGTTGAACATAGAGTTCCTCAAGACTTTGAGGATTAAAAGATTGACGTAAACTCTCAATGAGATATTGAGCATCTACAACAAATTGCATTTTTTGAGCAACCTTCTCTTCTCCCTTCATAGAGGCTAAACGCTTTCTAAAGGAGCTCCAATTTTCAACAAAACTCATAACAGTTTTTTCATTTCGATCTGCATTATCTTTCAAAATAGCCAGTGTTTCTTTTAGGCGTAGAACTGTTTGAGTTTTTTCTTCTTCAAATTTAGGATTTTCAAAACTAGGTAAGTTTTCTAAAGCCCCCTCAACAGTTTGAACAACTTTTGCACTATCATTATTTTGAACATAGGCTTTAAGTTCAGCTTGAGCTTCTTCTATGATCTCCAGCTCTTTTTGATACTCACGCTCTTTGACTAAGGAAGCAATCATTCCCACAGAATGAGAAAGTTGATTGATGAGAGCTTGGGCTTGATCCAAAGTTAAAGTTTCAAGATGAACTGTTGAAATGGCTTGCTTCACGGATTCAAGCTCTTGAGTGGCCTCTGTATATTTATTTTGGGCATTGATCACGTCATCAAAAATATGACCTTGAGTTTTTATAAGCCAAGGAACTAAGAGGTTTTTCCAAGGCATTTTGACCTTCATTGTCTTAATAGGCTTGATGTGACTATAGCGCCGCAAGAAGCTCGCCTTTACTTGGCCACTCCCTTGCCAAGGAACAGGAAGGTTTGAAACTCCTAAATAAACACCTAAATCAACTCCCAAGCCCACAGTATCGGCAAGCTGAACAAGATTATCAGTTCCCAGATAACTTCCGGTCACGATATCGCGACTCACAATGATATTAGTATTAAAATGAGGGACGGCCCAAACTTGGGTGGGAATACTTTTGACTTCACCTGTTTGCAAATAACGAGCAAGATTATCCTCTGCTATTTGAATTTGTTTATTAAGAACATCCTCTTCTAAATTGCTTTGAGGCATAATGCGCTTATTGACCTCATCTGCAAGGTAGCTAATGGCATAGGCAATGCCCTTATTTTTCAAAAGAGCAAGAACTTGACCTGCAGAAAGAGGAGATTCTGGATCACCATAGGCAAAACGAGAGGCGTAGCCTTCAAAATTTTGCCTTACAAGTTTTCCTTCTTGAACTTCATCCCCGTAAGAAATTTTGTCGTTATACCCCATCATCACATAAGGAATTTCTGAGACAAGCATGAGTGTATTTCGACGAGAGATCATCTTTTCAACGAGAAGGGCCTCGACACTAGAAGGGAGTTTGGCGAAGCGAGCAATCTCAACAAAATCATCGCGAGTCAGTTTCTCAATGCGTTTAACCATCCAACGAACGTCATCAAATGAAGGCGTAAAATCATCGGAGGCTTCATAATCAAAGCGAATATTATTACTTAAAAGAGAAAAACCATTCCAAGAATAAAGATTGATGCTTTCTGGAACATCGACAAGAGAAAAGGGAACAAGTAGAGAATTAAGAACACGGCGATTACTAATCACTCCTGCAGGGATACTACCAATGGCCAAATTATAAATACTCTGTTGGCCTTCCATAATGAGGACATCTTGAAGCTCAATTTTATCTTCTTCATTCGTTTTCACCCAACGAGTTGAATCTCCTAAAGTATCCTCAGACAAACGACCTAAGAAATTTTCTTTCTCGAAAGGAGATGAAAACTGAACCTTTAAATTTTTAATATGTTTAATCGCTGGAACCTGATAACCAAGTTTTTTTAGAAGAGCTGCACGCAAGAGCACGTTATGGACTTTCTTGGAAAGCATGACGGTATAGATTTTCTTGCTAACGCCGTCATCCTTGATCGCACTAAAACGAAAATTCCCACTACGAGAAAGCACAAACGAGAGATATTGAAGGCCTTCACCGTCTGCGAAATTAATTTGAGCTTCATCAAGAGAGTTATGAGCATCTTTCCAAAGATCACTTTCTTTAGGATTGATAAGAGAAAGATCAGTTCCAGAATTTTTTAGTTCACGAATTTCAGAAGGAAGAAGCACCTTCCCTTGATAAAATAAATCGCTCGCATATGGGCGACTGTCATCTTTGGGAACTCCCCCTGGAAAACCTAGCTGAGTACTCGCATAGGCTTTGAACAAGAAGACAGACAAAACTAAGACAGCAAGAAGTGCTTTCATAGACTACCCCTAGGATAAGTCTGGACACCTTAGCACATCCTTGACTCAGAGTGTCGTTTTGCGATCTAACCTATACTTTTTACAAGAAAAAGGGGCCTCCGAGGCCCCCTTCCTTTCTATATATCAAGTAATTAAGAGTTGGACTGTGAAAAAATTGTGTTTAGTAACTCGTTCATTTGCTCAGGACCTGTTCCGTTGACTTGTGCGGCCTTCTTCACGAGATCAGAAACCTCGGAATCATCACCCTGGAGGTGCTTTACAATAGCGCTCTCAGCTTTGCTCATATCTACACCTAAAAGCTCACGGCTAAAGATATTGGCGTCAGCGTTGGTCATACTACGTGACTTAGAAAGTTTTTGCCAATCACTTACGAGCTTTGCAATACGCATACCTCTTTCTTCTGAAAGGCCAAATTCTGCGGCCAGGGCTTCACCGATCTTAGTTGTTTTATGAGCGTCGATTAAGGCGTAAGCTTTTTCTAAATCTTTTCCAGCCTCAGATGTTTCGTCGAAAACAAACTCGCCAGCATAAGAGCCATAGTAATTGTTTTTATAAGCATCACCAAAATAGAAAGTTTCGTGACCGAGACTATCATAGCTGGTACCATGAATATAAACAGGTTGGTACTCAGCATAGCTTGAATAAGAGTTCCAAGTATCACCGGTAAGATAGTTTTTCATATCGTATGCGATATAACCGGTATCAGCGCTATAAACAACAACGAAACCTTCAGTCGCAGTTTGCTCTGGGCGCTTCACAACATAATAGGTGCTGTCATAAAGATAACGATTATTAAGTAAATCAACAAAGCTTTGAACTTTATCAACTGGAGGCTGAGGAGTCACTGTTCCTCCGTTATTATTATTTCCACCGCCGCCTCCGCCACCGCAAGAGACAAGCAGAAAACTCATAGACATACCGAGAACAAACAATAATTTTTTCATCGAGCACTCCTTGGATGATTTTTTCCAACTCTCCCACGTTAAAATTCTTAGGGCCTTTTCTCAAGAAGAAAACTCTTACAAAATCAAGGAGTTACGTTTTGACACTAGGGACACTTTGCTACCGAGACACATAATTTCTACTAATTAGCTCTGCTTTCACGGGCAAAGTTTTAACAAAGGTCTTAAAAAAAAATTTAAAATTATTTTTCTTAAAAAATTTCTTACTTCAAATTTCTAAGGCAAAAATAAAAGAGGTCAATTTGACACTTCACTGACGATTTCTGGAATTTGAATCTCTTCTTCATCAGTTTTATCCCAAAGATATTTTTGATTCATTTGCGATTCGAATTGAGCTTGAGTCATTAATCCTTCTTGAACCATATGTTTCATCGTGCGAAGGATGACTTGATTTGTATAGGTACTAAATTCACCAGGCTTAAGAAAACGGGAAAAATCTCTAGGCTGAGTCAGTAAGGTTGCAAGAGTGGCCCCTTCTTTAGGAGTTAAAGCAGAAGGAGATTTATTAAAATAAAACTTAGAAGCATCAGTGATGCCATAAATTTGATCACCAAATTCTGCAGCGTTAAGATAAGATTCAAGCACTTTCTTTTTGGGAAGACGCCAATCCATATAAATGGCCATAGGTATTTCAACAATACGACTCATCAAATTTTTTTCATCGCCCAAAAAAAGTTTTTTTGCTAATTGCTGAGTCAGAGTGCTTTTTTCGCGATAGTTATCACTCTTGGAAAACTGTTGAACAACAGTATTTTTAAACTGATGTAGGTCAACTCCGATATGACTAAAGAAATGAGCATCTTCACTTAAAATAATTGCTTGATAGGCCATGGGAGAAATGCTCTCTAGCTTCACCCACCTTTTGGGTTTTGCCCTAACAAATTTATACTCGGCAGGCAGACTTCTCCCTTTAAACTGAACAACGAAATATCCAGTGCGCAAGCCTTCAATTTCCTGAAAAGGAAAAAGCATTACTGACAGTCCCAAAATTAAAAGCATCATGGAACTGCCAAGGATAAAGAAGGCACGAAATTTAAAGAAAAAACGCCGGATCATGATTGCGCATTATACTCTGAAAAAACGAAGCTGAGGAGGAGGCTAAAAAAAAAACTTATAAGTTTTAGCGTTTGGCGTTGCTAAAATAATCCAGTGGAAGACCGCCATGCTCATGAAGTTTTTTAATGTGAAGCGAAGGAAGGCCGGTCGAAACAACTTGGCCTTCCGGATTATGTGCAATAGTCTGACTTCCGATGACATTGCCTTCCATTCCCGAAACCTCAGCAATATGGCTGATTACCCTTTGTCCATTACGGGTTCGGGCAATTTGGACAACAATATCGACGGCCGAAGCAATTTGTCTTCGAACGACATGATAGGGAACGTCAAAACCTGCCATCATATACAAAGTTTCCATACGGCTAAAACACTCACCAGTTGAACTAGAGTGAATGGAAGTCATAGAACCATCATGACCAGTATTCATGGCCTGTAAAAGGTCAAAGAGTTCCCCCCCTCTTGTCTCACCGATGATGATGCGGTCAGGTCTCATGCGCAAAGAGTTTTTGACTAAATCTCTGGCAGCAACTTTGACTTGGGAAAGAAGGTTTTTATACCCAGCCTCTAAACGGACAATATTGGGATGAGCAAAGCTCAATTCCAAAGTATCCTCGATCGTAACGAGGCGCTCTTCATGAGGAATTTCATTAAGTAAGAGATTTAAAAGAGTTGTCTTACCAACCCCAGTTCCCCCTGAAACAACAATATTTAAGCGAGCTTGGACTGCGGCTTTTAGAAAGTTTATCCAAAATGGAGTCAATCCAAAGACATCTGGTGATTGATCAAAATTTTGAATACGCTTCAAATAGCGACGTATCGTAATGGCCGGGGAGGCATGGGCGAAAGGCTCAATGATGGCATTGAAACGACTTCCATCGGGAAGGGTACCATCCATAATAGGAGTATCAGCATTGCACTCCTTTTTATTATAGGCAGCAACTTCATTAATAAAGCCATACATATCAGATTTCGTTAAATTCACATTGAGCTGAATGAATTTCCCCTCACGTTCGACAAAAACAGTGCGAGGATTATTAATCACGATCTCAGTGATGCCTTTTTTAGTTGAAAGTTCGTTAATCAAATTCCAAACAGAGTTTGTATTTTGTTGTTCCATAATTCCTCAGACTAAAATAGTCTCACTTGTAAATATCTCAGACTCCGAAATCGAAGCCCCATAACTTAAAAACGCAGAAGTCAGATCTGCCTGTTGCTCATTACTCAAAAGTGAGAAAATCTCAGAATAAGGCAAACGATCTTCCAAAAGTGCCAAGGTTTTCTTTTTACCGAAATAATCAACAAAGTGATCCATCATCACATAAAGCCAATCAACTCTATTCGTTCTTGATTTGCAGTATTTGAAAAGATCGACAATATCCTCTTTCATCACAAAATTTTTGCGCTGATTTTCGTTGTAATACTTTTGTGTTTGGAAAGAACCGATTTTAAAATAAAAAGCCAATAAGAAGGTTCTAGAAAACCCATCCGCATTATAGGCACTCAAGCGGTCTTCCCAAAAAAGAAGATCATTGAGATGCTTCATATCATCTTCGCCCAAGCCAAACTTTCCATGGAGTTCGTAATGGATAAATAAACGGGCCATACGATTACGAACACCTTTCCAAGTCATGGACTTCAAAATAGCATCGATGCGAAGATCAGAATCAATGTCTTGAAAATGATTTTCCATTAAAGTGAAAAATGGCCTGTTCTCATAAACGTAGGAGTTGAAATGATTTGAATTAAACTCAATTCCTTGCATTGAGCTCCTGAGTAATTGAGTATAGTAGTCCGGTAAATTAATAAAAGGGTAAGTGATCATACAAACTCCTCAGTCCATTCTATATCAAGACTAAGCTTTCAAACAATCTTTCTTCGAGTATACTTAAAATATGAAAATTCCAGTTTTTGAAGAAATTCAACTAAACCAAGCTTGCGATAGCGCTTATATCGAGGAAAAGTTCACCGAACTTCATGTAGGAGAAATCCCCATTTATATCCGCGCTGATAAGATTAGTCGTGAAGATTTCATTGAAACTCTCCCCAATATAGAGAGGGCCATCAAAAGAATGGGGGTTCACCCAAAACTTCCATACCCCATTGTCATTTTAACTTCCCACATAGAGGAACATCATTCTTTCACAATCGTAAAAACAGAAGAAGATCTCCTCAAGCACTTTAACACTCAAACAAAAAGACTCTCTAAAAAAGAGCTTCAAGTTCTGAATAAGATCAGCTTAGCGAAAGACAAGTTCATCAATCTCTTTTCAGAAGATAGCCTCACAGGCCTTCAAAACGTGGTCAAAAACCAACGAGAACTTTACACTCTTTCCAAAGAACTCTTTTTTTATGAAACACTAAAAAAGAAATCTTTGAGGACTCAAGAGAAACGAAATGAACCAAAAAAACGATAAAGAATCCAACCAAGACGTTTTTCAAGAACTCTACGAGCTCATCTTAGAAGAAGCTGAAGGCAAAAAACCGACACGCAAACGCCCTACTCAGGACAAATTTGATCACACTCCTGATGCGATTGATTTTTTGGAAAATGAAAACCTACGGCTGAATAAATTGAATAGCTTTTTTGGGATAAAATTAGAAAATCTAAAATCCAATAACCAAACTCAGGCCCTCATCCAGCGCCAAGAAAAAGAGCTCTTCGCAACAAAAGCAGAGCTCGTAGCGAAAATGGATAAAGAAGGAAGCCACCTTCAAAAACAGATGGCCTTTCTGTGGGATAAAACCTTCGCTTAGTTTTTCAGCGCACTTAAAATGATCGGACCGCCAACGTGTTTGAAGTCCTCAAAAGAGAGCTTCTCATACTCGTATCCTTCAAGTTGCCCCTTAAGAATTTCTAAAAGATAGCTAGGAAAATCGTAAACTTTATCTAAGCCAAAGGCAGTGGCAAAAGCGCTAATTTTAGCGTGTAATGCTGAATCTGTTTTGAGATGCCCTTCTTTGTCAATAATCTGGGCAACCCAAACTCTAAATTCATCTAAGGTAAGACCTAGTTTTGGAGATTTGCTATCTTCTAAATGTCCAAGAGAAAAATTTGCAAAGGAAGAAAGCAAAATCGCTTCCACATCAATATCATCAAGCGCGTAATTTAAATAATAAGCATTACTGATTCTTCCACTCTGACGAAGTTCATCAAAAACTTGAAAAAACTTAATTTCGAAAGGAAGAAACTCTACAAAAGTTCTGCCCTTTCTCGCCCATAGATCAGCAGCAGAAGGATCAGTAATCTCTACTGCGGCCATGGTTCCTGGCCAACGAAATTTTACAGGATTTTCAAAACTGTTGTCTAAGAACTCTTCCCAGTAACTGCCAAGAAAGCTTTCATGATCGCCAGCAAATGGTGTGCCGTGAAGAGCACGCTTAATTTTTCGTTGATTGTCACGAATGAGAGTTTTTCCTACGCGATACACATCGACAAAATCAAATAAGTCAAAAAGACTTTCACTTTCAGGAAGTGGGCGCATATGAGATCGAATGTAGTTATAACCCAAAACGATAAGAGACTTCGTTCCCTGTCCCACACGACTCATGGCCAAAGAACCATCTTTAAGGGCTCCTTCAAGTGCTAAGCCTGCATTGACCAAGCGAATGAAATTAAACTGCAAAAAGGCCATACGCTTTTCATCAGTCACACGAGAGAGTTCGTGAGAAATGGGATCAAAGCCGTTTTGATAAGGTACGAGAGTTGACTTGTGAAGGGCCTGCGAGCGGGCGACCTCATCAACATCAGCGACAACCTTACCTTTCTTCTTAATAAAATTATCCATAACAGGAATATTAGGGAAAGGGGTGTCGATATCGAGAGCGTCGTAGTAATCGACAAATCCTAGATCTCTTTGTCTTTCTTTTTTTAGACGATACTCCTCTTCTTCTAGCATTCCGTAAGTTTCAGAAACAATTTTAAAAAGATGGGCATAGGCTTTTTCAACGCCCATCGAATCGTAAAGGTATCGAATAAGACGCTTGAGCTCAGCGACATAAGGGAAATCTTCTTCATATTCGACGAGAAGAAGATTGTCGTCAGTTAAAAAGTAATAGTCGTGATCTGGATACATCGGATCTTCTACATCAAAAGTAGAAACATGAAATTTTCCTTTAAGGAAAAGAGCAAACTGATCACTGAGAGCAAATTCGAGAGCTATTTTTTCATCAGGACACGCGACATAGGCAGGAAGCCAAGTGGCAAAACTTTGAGTGTCAAGCTGATCCTTTTCCCAGAGATCCAAATCAAGAAAAGCCTCTCTCTGTTCCTTAGAGAATCGAGGAAGGTAGTGAGCAACCATATCTGGTGAAAGACTGCGTATCACCATATATAAAGGCTGCACTGGCAAAGCAGATAAGTCTCTGCCTGATTCAACATATTTTTCTAAATCATCAATTGAAGTATAGGCTTGAGCTTCGGCTAAAAGCCCCTTAATAATATCCCTTCCCTTATCCGACATGCTACCTCCGCACAAAAATCTAATTCTCTTCTTTAGCAAAATTGTCCCGTCTTTAAAAGCACTAGTGTGCAAGCTTCTTCATAAGGGATATTATTCTTTTTTAAAAGTTCCATAAGCTCTAAGTTCTCTGTTCCTGGATTAAAAATGACTCTACCAGGCTTTAGATTTACGATGTCTTGCGCCATTGCAGAACTGATCTCGGGATTAACGTACATGGTGAGAGTATCAATGACCTTGTTCTGACTGGCGACAAGCTTCAAATCAGGAAAGCAAGGCTCTCCTTCTATTTCTTTTATTTTAGGATGAACCAAGATGGATCGGTGCCCATACTGAGCTAAAAGTTTAAAGGCTTTATACGAATAGCGCTCAATCTTATCTGAAGCACCGAGAATGACAACCAATTCACTTTTCATAGGACCTCCTCAAACAACTCCTATCTTACCCTTCCCAAACTCAACTTGCATCTGTAAAAAAGAAAACTTTGATGCTAGGCTTAATGAGACGTAGATTAAGGAGTCAACAATGAAAACACTTTTGGCCATTTGCCTCTTACTCTCTAGTACCTTTGCCTTAGCCGAACTAAAAATCGAGCATGGCGTTCAAATCTATTACAGTGAGGCCATCGATGTTTTTGAAATAAGTGATCATTTGGTCCTAGGAGAATACAAAGAAAATGATTATCACCGTTATTGGGTGTCAAACCTTGGTCTAGAGTCCTCAGAAAAAAGTCTTTTAGGCAAATATAAAAAGCTCAGAGAAAAATACTACCCTGATTTCCTTCAAAAAAATGAAATAACTGAAATAGGCAACTCCCTTTTCTCTCCGGCCATCATGAACTCTCCTGATCGCTTTGCCCAAACATTCTATACTTCCGAAAGTGTCGATGAGGCCCTTAAGAAATTGGCCACAAACGTTATGACGATTGATGAAGTCAAATTTCTTGCAGAATTCTTTAGAACACTCAAGCCAAAAATTAGTTCTATGGTCAAAGAGAGCACAATGTTCAAAGGCAAAATGACAGAACTCAACCGCTCCCTCAACTCTGACCGTCCAAAAAGAATCCTGCGTAACGCAGCTAAGTTTTTGGCCGTCAGTGATCGCTATCCAGATGACCTCCCTCTCTTCTTTGTTTGGTGGCCGGCCCTTTCAAAACCACAAATTGATTTGGTAGGTTCCTTTACTATTTTACGTTTTAATCCCATTCAGCATACGCAGGAACTCAACGAAGACACACTCGTCCAAAAAGCTGTTGAAGCGTTTTTAGTAAAACAAAGTAAAAACCAAAAAGATAATCTCTCTAAACAGTTCCTTCTCAATTGTGATCCACGTAATTTTCTAAAAGCAGAAGATGTTTTACAAAATCCTCTTGCAACTGTCCTAGGACGCATGAGCCTAGAGGAAGAAAAGCTTCAAAAGGATTTTGATCTCAGTCAAGACTGGAAACTAGGTCACTGGGGCAATAGCTATGCTCGCCTTCTCTATCCTGTCGTCAAAAATTTAAGTAAAAATGGCAAAGAGACTATCAATGGCTCTTTCGTCACAAAAGCAAGCTTGCTCTGCCAAGACTTGGTAAACATAAAAAAAGATAAATAGATTTTTTCTTCCTAATTATTGAAGATCACAGCTATCTCGATAGCCGAGCTTTTTACTCGGGCGCTATCGGCTAAATGTAAAACTCAATAATTCCGATAAAGTTATCGAGGTAATTACTTATGAAAAAATCTTTCACATTTTGTTCACTTTTAATTTTATTATCTTCAACAGTCTTGGCCCAAGAAAATACGAAACCCTATGAAGGCTTTCAGGGCTGTGGCGAATATCTTGCCGCTGGAACAGTTCACTCTTCAGTTAAAACAGGCTACACGCTCGTTATTAACGAAAAAACTCGCTCTGAATATAACTTCAAAATTCCTATCATTGAGGAACCAAAATTTGCACCGTATATAGATAAACCACTCAAGGCAAGTATATTGGTAACAAAGCCTATTGATGGCACAAGGGGCGAGATTGAGAAAGTAAAAAAAGTTGAACATCGCACCCCTAATCCGCTACACCCTGTTTTCGATACAGGTTTTAGACTTATTAAGAAAGTGGAGTGCAAAAAATGAAAACAAAAATATTTTCACTCATGATCATTAGCCTTCTCATAAGCTCTCAAACTTATGCAAAAAAACAATATATCCTCTTAGGCGGTGGCGGAGATCCAAGTGGGCCAACTACGATTTTTGATTCAGATCTCACTCAAACAAGAGGATATCTTGACCAAGCAAATGAATGGAACAAAGAAGTTTCTTTTGATGGTGGGCACTCAAACACTGAAAGTATTTTAAATACCCGTTACACCGACTCTCAAGTCAGTAGTTTCACTGAGAAGAAGTACAAAGAAATCATTCAAAAATATGTAGAGCAAATTAATGCCGGCGAGTTTAAGGCCGGCGACCAAATTCTGGTTCAAATCAATACTCACGGGGCCATGAAATATGGCAAACAAGAAACTCACGATATCGCAGTTGCCAAAAGTGCCATTCAAAATTATGACTCTTTGGGAAGCAGCACTGTCAATGTTGACGATCTAAAAAAACTTACAACTCTTGCGAAAGAAAAAGGAATCAAAGTTGGTATTATTGACCAATCTTGCCACTCTGGAAATACTTTAGCCCTTGCAGACGAAAACACCTGCGTTCTTTCAGTCACTGGCCCCAATCACTACGGCTACGCAGGACAAGGGACAGATTCAGATAAAATTACTGAAAAAATGACACCTGGAAAAAATCTTGAAGACCTATTTCTCGAAGCCCGTAGGGATTCAAATGATTCAGGTTTCCCTATGATCTCAACTCCAGAAGGTAAAGCAGTTCAGGAACAACTCTATGAACTCATCACTCCTTATCTTTATTATTTCGATAAAAAACATGACAAGCTTGCCCCTTACATCATGAATGGAGAAGGTGAATTAGCATGCAAATATGACAACGATTTCAAACAGCTAAATCAAATCATCGACAATGTCGAAGATATACAAGTAGTCACAAAGCGCTTCTTGTTCTTTCAATGGGAAACGACAACAAAGAAGATTGATCTAGATTATTTAAGAACATCCTTAAAATCTTATTACGATCTTCAAAAAGAAATTGTCAATGCAACAGCAGGTTTAGATTTAAGCATCTACAATACAACAGAAAAGATAATGGTCAGCAACGGAAAATATCAAAGCTCCATTAACTATACTTGGAAGGAACTTATCACCATTGATTTCGATAATGTGATAAAGTACAACAATGAACGCCTTGCGGCCACATCCAACAAGTGGGAACAAGATAATATTAAAATAAACATCGAACTCTATAAGAAAGCCCAAGCCAGAGGTAAAGAGTTAGCGATCCAGTACCCTCAATATAATCAACTCAAAGCGAAAATGGATGCTGTTGAGAATAAAGAATCTCGCTCTTACAGCCTCGCCTCGAACATCGCACGTGAAAGTAGAAAACTTTATGATGAGCTTTACAAAAAAGCCCGCGACACAGGAACAACATCAGGACAATCTAACCCTTGCAAAGAATTCGTGCTTTAATTTGGATTGCTTATGAATAAAACCTTGCTTCTTTTAATTTCTCTCTGCTTACTTAACGCAACTCCAAGCTACGCAAAAAAACAATACATCCTCATAGGTGGTGGCGGTGAACCAACAAACGCCACAGATAGCTGGGGCAATCCAATTCTTGGAACAATGTTTGATGATGACATTCAGGACGTCAGAACCTTTTTAAACAAAGCTCCTGAATGGCAAAAGGAAGTTTCCTTTAATGGTGGTCATCCAAAAACGGAAGAGATCTTACGCACCAGTTACAAAGACGCAAAGGCAACCAGCTTTACAACTCAGCAATACAAAAAACTGATAGCTGATTACGTCACAAAAATCAATAATGGTGAGTTTACCAAAGGTGATCAAATACTGATCCACATAGCAACTCACGGAGCAATTAAAATTGGGGGCCAACTCACTCATAGTGTTGCGACAGCAAACAATGCCCTCCAAAACTACGACACACTCGGTGGAGATTTAGCCGATCTGGACGAATTAAAGCGTCTTTCAGATCTTGCGAATCAAAAAGGCATTAAACTTGGAATCATTGATGAGAGTTGCCACTCTGGAAATAGTCTTGCTCTTGCCAATGACAACACTTGCGTTCTCACCATTACTGGTCCTCTCCACTATGGCTGGAATGGCGGTAACAGTAATCCTGATGTGCTCAATAAAAATCTTGTTCCTGGAAAAAGTCTCGAAGATATATACCTTAAGGCCCGTCGAGAATCTGCCGACACAGGTTTTCCTATGATTTCTTCTCCTGAAGGGAAAAAAGTCCAAGATCAACTTTATGAAATGCTGACTCCCTATCTTTATGCATTCGATAACAATCACGACAAACTTCTTCCCTATATGACAAGCGGAGAACAAGACCTCATATGCAAATATGATACTGATTTTGCTGAGCTTAATAATATTATTAGTCAGATGCTCGATATCAATCGCAAGGCAAAAACTCCAAACACAAAACTCATTGTAGATCTTGAAAATCTAAAAAAAGCGATAGGAGATTACTACAATTTCCAAAGAGGGATCGTCCAAGACCTCCAAGGCGTAGATTTTAGTCTCCTAAAGAATGAAGAAGAAATTAAGGCCCAAGAAAAAGTTGGACTGATGACGTATACGATAGCGTACAAATTTTCATGGCGTGAATTAATGACGATGGATTACGATAAACGTATAAGTGAAATGCAAGAAAGACTTGCGGCGGCAACAACAAAGGATGATCAGCTCAACCTTCGGTTAAATATAGCGGCCCTTAAAAACTCAAAGAAACGTGGGGAAGAGTTAAAAGCAAAATACCCTGAACTCATCAACACAGAAGATAAACTTAATGCAATCGCAAATAAAGAAGCTAGAAGTTATGATATGGCCAATAAAATTGGACGCCTTTCTCGAACCCTCTACGATGCTCTTTATCGCGAATATCAAAAACAAGGTCCAAGCTTAGAGTCAAATCCTTGCAAGGATTTTATTCTCTAGTTAATCGATAAGACGCTATGTTTCGGATCATTTTTTTTATCACCTACCTCCCCTTGCTCGTCTATGTCTATTGGCGTTGTCTTGGTTTGTTCAAACACCAAAGACATAAGAGAATTTTTCTATACGTTTTGCTTATTTTTGCATTAGCGTTTCCACTTTTCGATTATCTGGCCCATACCATCAAAAATTCAAACCTCGACATACTGATACAAATTGGATTTTATACTCAACCTTATCTTCTTTATCTTTTCTTTCTTGTTCTTCTTGTCGATATTGGCCAACTCATTTTTCGTTATTCAAGGCAAAATCACTATCTAGCATTAGTGATCTTTATGACACCCTTTCTCATCGTTCTCTTGGGAGCATGGAAGTACAATCAAATAAAAGTAAACTACTACAGCGTTGAAATACCCAAAAAAGAATCTTCTTTAAAAAAACTCAGAATTGTTTTTGCATCAGATTTTCACTTAAGAGGGAAATCAGAGCTTAATACGCTTTCAAATTTTGTGAAAATTACAAATGAGCTAAAGGCCGATCTAGTTCTTCTTCCTGGAGACATTCTTGAAGGAGATCATCACGATTCCGAGCGCCCTTTACTTGAAGAAGAACTAAAAAAACTCCAAAGTAATTTGGGAGTTTATGCGGTTTTAGGGAATCATGAAAGCTATGGGAAATACATTGTTGATGATTTTTTTAAAAAGTCTAACATTATGCTTTTAAGGGATCACTATACAACCATCCCCCAAGCTTTTACCATTGCAGGCAGAGATGACCTTCGCTTTAAATCAAGGAAGGAATTCGAACTTTTCCACAAAGAGCTCCCCTTAAATCTTCCCATCATTCTCATGGATCATCGTCCGAACGACTTTCAAAAAGTCAAAAATGACGATATTGCGATTCAAGTTTCTGGACATACCCACAACGGACAAATCTTCCCTTTTAATTATATAACTCGTGCCATGTACGACTTAAGTTGGGGACATAAGCAAGAAGATCATACGCACTTTTTCGTCACGAGTGGCTTACGAGGCTGGGGCCCTCAAGTAAGAACGACAGGAGATGCTGAAATCATTGTGATCGACGTTACATTAAAGTAAAAGGGCCTCTTTCGAGGCCCTAGATTTAGAATAATTTTTTGGCTTCAGATCTTTCAAAAGCTTCCTGGATACAGGCCCGAATTCTTTCTTCACCCTCAGGAAGTTGTTTACAGCGAAACTCTGGCTCTTTATGTTTTCCAGTGTATTCAATGTTGAGATAGTAGGCTCCAGTGCTGGCGTCATATGATGGATAAACCATCAAACCGCCTGCACTGTCATCTTTTTGAACTAAACGAATAACCGCTTTAGTAATCAAATGCCCCATGATCGCACCAGCTAATACGTCAGTGGCCCAGTGTTTTTTATCATGCATACGAGAATAAGCTGTCACTGTAGCAAGTCCATAAGCGACATAGGGAACCCACTTTACGTCTTTATAAACTTCAGCAATCACAGTCGCAAAAGAAAACGCTCCTGAGGTATGACCAGAAAAGAAAGAATTATTACCCTCTTGTCCAAAAGCATAAGGGCCTTGCTCACCATTGGGGCGAACTCTATCGAAGGTTTTCTTAAAGCCTTCTGTCACAAGCTGTGTTGCAAGCCCTGCAGTCACAGTGAACAAACCAACTTGCTTGAGTTGACCATTTTTGAAAACGGCTCCTAAAAAATATGAACCTAGGGCCACAGGAGGAATTAGTGAACTCCCAAAAAGATTTCCTACTTGAGTTACTTGGGCAGTCGTTTCTGTTTTATGATCTTGGATGAAATCCATAATTTCTTGATCATAATGAAACACAACCAGCCCTAAACTTGTCCCAGCAGCAAACATCAAAAGTTCTTTTTCAGTTAGTGCTAAAGGAATAAAATATCCCTTACCATACTCACCGGGATGAGCCTTTAAGAATTCAGAAAACTGTGCACCTGTAAAACCACGTAGACTGATTTCATGTTCATCAATTTTAGACTGCTCTTCAGGACTACAGCCCTTAAGAGTTTTCTGGCAAGCATAAAGAGACTTAAGATAGCTGTTATAGGAATAAGGTCCGTCCATATAATCATTGATATCAAAATCTTTTGGAGTCTGGTTATTGCACTCGCCACCATAAAGACACTCTAAGTTACTTTGGAAGTACTGTTCAGCAGCTGGAGCTTGAGCAGCAAAAAAGGTAAGGCACAAAAGGCCCAAAAAGAAATGCTTCATAAACTCTCCTGAAAAGAGAAAGTAAAGTTCCTTAATCGATGCAGATTTTATGCCAAAAAGAGAACAAAGGAATACAAGGCATTACGCTCTTGTAGATCTTAAAAGTGACCTCAGAGGAAACGGGTGTCTAAACTTTAGACAGTGTTTCTCCTTACAAAACAAGGAGTAGACCATTAACAGAATAGAGAACTCCGATAAAGCCCATACTCAGAGAAAGTATAAGAGCGTATTTTTTCATATCGAGTTTTTTCATCATGATACCTAAGGCCCCAAGCATCAGAGAAATTTGAAAGAAAAGAGAAGCGATGTCCCACTTGTCTCCAGCAGCACCGTAACGCTTGAGCTCTTTCTCGTACTCTTTGACCCCGGTGATCTGTCCCATTTTTCCATCAAGATCTTGAACCCAGTTTTCCTGGCCCACAGTTCGAGAACCGAGAAGGATTTCATTTTTTTCTTTTTTATATCGCTCGACATTATTAGTAAGTTTCTTATGTTGTTTTTCAAATTCAGGAAGAGCCTGTTGTTTGACAGAACCGGATTGAATCAAAGTTTCAAGAAGGTCAGCTTGCCCTTTAACAACATATTCTTTGATACTTTTTGACTGATACCACTGAAACATATTGCTTTTCTCGCTCGTCATCATAATTTCATCATCACCATAACGGCCAGCAACTAAATCATTAATCGCAAGGAAAGAAGCTAAAACGAGCATGCTCAAAGCAAAAACATTCTCATGATGTTGCTCCCAAAAACGTGCAAGCTTTTCCCCCATAATCATTTCTCCGAAATAAGTTCCCAAGTTCCAATATCACGACCAACATGAATCCCTAGAATGCGTCCATCGGTCTTTCTATGCCAACTTTTGCCAGACCAAAATTTGGATTTCCAGTCATCAAAAGTCAAGGTGAGAAGCACACTTTCGGCAGAGATATAATCATTTTTAAATGTTTCCATTCTTCGATCTTTGGCAACAAACTCCCCTAACTCCATTTCAGCAGGTCCTTCAATCCCAATAGAGAAAAACTCTTTTTTGCCTTCATTTGAAAGAGCAAATGACTCAAGTCCAGTCGGGAAAATTTGCATCCAAACTTGGTTTCCAACTTTAAATTTCTTTTCTGTTTTTCTTCCCTTTTTCTCACCGACAAGAATAATCTCACCATCTTTACGGTAAGAAGTAATTTTCAAACCAGTTTTAGGACTAAAAAAATCCCATTTCTGTGTAGCGCCAGTATTATCGATAAAAACTTCATGTCTGCGATCCAGATCCCCCTTCTCGGTGAAAACGAGCACAACCTTTCTTCCTTCAGGAAGAGTTTCTATCGTATAAGTTTGAAGAAAATCGACATGCTTTCCTCCTTTAGCTTTATAAACAAGGGTCACAGGAGCGGCGAACACTTGAACCATTAGGAAGAAAGAGGCAATTGCAATAATGTTTTTCATAAAAATCCTACTTTGCTTTAATAGAAAAGGAATCTCCACCATTCCAGCTCACCCAAGCTGCGGAAGAAAATCCCCAGTCAAGAAGAGTGGAACGAAAAGCCCCTGGTCCCACCGCTATTTCCCAAGGTCCATCTTGATACATGGCCAAAAGGTAGTGAGCTGTGCTTGATCCTCGTGCTTTATCTGAGGAAGCATACATAGAAGCATAGATAGCATTCCAATTTTCATTAAGCTTTTTGCCTAAAGCTAATTGAAACAATTGAGATTCATCTCGCCTTTGATACATAGGGATCATCGTGTCATATTCGATAAAGGGCTTGTTCCCATCAACTCTTTTTGAAACATTCAAACGATAACGGAGGGAGGTAAAATATCCTTGAGTCCCAAGCAGCAAATTGGACTCGATAAAACGGTGATCTATTTTCCCCTGACAATCAACCTCAGAGCAATTGATATCGTTTCGGCGAACAATACTCTCTTCGCGCATATAGCCGGCGCGAAGCTTAAAAAAAGAAATAGGGAATAAATCGATGGCCACAGTACCATTACGATAAGAACCAATTTCACTATAAATTAGGTTCGGACGAAGATAACCATAAAGAACGGAATCACGTTTTCCCCAAAGCAAAAAATTATAACCTGCGTCGGCTTCTAAAAGAGCTGACACGGGATAAGTTCTGGCCCGAAAAGAAAACTTATAGTCTGCTTGAGAAAAAGCAGTATGGGTAAAGATCAATAACAACAGGGGGATCAGGACTTTTATCATTGGTTACTCAACAGATATAAATTTAACGGTTAACAATAAAATGTCGAGACTAATAAGTCAAAAATGAACAAAACCTTTTAGAGTTTGGTTCTAAAGTCATTTTGCAAATTTTTCCAAGGGAATAAACAGAAAGAAGGGAAATGGAAGGTCACGATTAACCTCCCGTACGAATTTGTTTCAACAAAAGAGTAAAATGTTCCTTTTTGACAAGGATAATTTTTTTTTCTACACTATTAACTAACAACAGCAGTAAGCTTGGCTAAAAAAAATAATAGTTCCTTACAAAACTAAGCCGAGTTTACTGCTTTCTTTTTTTTATCTTCCCTACATTCTCAAGCATTTTCTCTAGACCAGACTTTTTCTTGACCTTGCGTATTTGATCTGTTGTTTTTTTAAGTTCACGCTTAGGCGCAAGAGCTTTTTTAGGGGCTTTAGCAACTTCTTGCTTTTCTTTTCCAGGATAGAATTTTCGCTCTGGATTTTTCATCGGTGTCGCATGAGTGACTTTAACCGTACGCCCGTCGATTTCCATACCATGAAGACCCGCAATCGCCTTTTCAGCACTCATTTCTGAATCCATTTCGACAAAAGCCATCCCCTTACTCTTATTAGTAACGTGATCTACGATCAATTTAACATTGATGACTTTTCCAAATTTATAAAAAAGCTCTTTGATATCTTTCTCATCACGCCTATAGGAAAGATTATTGATATAAACAGTTTTTTTATTTTGAGTACTCATGTCATGACCTCGATAAAGGGAAGAATAGTCCCATTATGGCCTATGATGAAGACTTTGTCTTTAGATGATTCACTTAAACGCGAAACTCCCAAAGTCCATCTTCAACAGAAACAATACTGATATTGATGGAAGTGAGTTTTTTTCTTAGGTAGGTCAAATGAACATTAAGAGTCGATGGCGAAACATTGGTGTCTCCCCAAGCATTATGAATAAGTTCTTCGCGAGTCGCACGACGATTTTTTGAATCAAGGAAGGTTTTAAGAATTTTAAACTCTTTATGAGTCAATTCGTTACCAATAGCTTCAATGCGAGCAACCAAGCTAGGATCATTAATAAACCCGCAACTATCTGCCCCAAGGGATACAGGAACCACACTTTTAGGCATTTGAAGCATTTTTTCCACTTTGACAATAAGTTCGGGCTTTTTAAAAGGCTTGATTAAATAATCCATCGCCCCTTTTTTAAAACAATAACGCAAAACATTGGGATCTTCGATGCATGAAACAATCAAAAAGGGAAAACTAAAAGTCTCCCCATGCATTTCTTCTGAATTTAAAAAATCAGTAAAATACCCATCTTCTAGCTGTAAATCGCTGATCAAAAGATCTGGGGAGAGCTCACCTTTAAAATACTCTTTAGCAAATGCCCTGATAGTAGAAAAAAACGCGATATCATAGTAAGGCCCCAAAACCTCTTCAAAGATTTTTTGAATGCCTTCATCGTCTTCCAATATCCAAATAAGTTCTTTTCGTCTCATAGATTAAAATACTGTGGGGTAAAAAATTTGCATAATTTATTATCGGACAAAATCAAATGACTTTAAATAGATTTCTCAGATAAATACATTCTTTAAGGTTAATTCAGCTCTAATTGGAATACTCTTGTTCTGAAACGACTCTGCCAATAATGGATGAGTACAGAGATCGACGAACTCTCTCTTCACTTAAACGGAAATTTTCTATAACCCCATCCCCTAAGAGGTGACTTGAATCAATCACAAGGGTGACTTGGTTATGGGAAATCGTTTCTGGAATAAGTGTCTTAGGGAGCTCTAGAAACCCATCGTTGGCCCCCTCGGTTAATTTTCCTAGCTGAGTATACTTAACCACCGGAATCATAGGAGAAGAGTTTTCTAACACCTGCGAAGAAAGAGGGGCGCCTGTTATATTGATATAGAGTAAGTTTTTTGGAAGATAAGGAGTTGCTTCTTCTATCACTCCCTCAACCACATCACTTCTCATAAAATCAATGGCCCCATACATGGAAGCAGTGTCTTTCGCACTGGGAAGTGGAATCAACTTCAAAATAGGATTAAGTAACTTGGGAAGCAATAATTCATTGGCCTTATCAGAGTAGAAAGTCCCGCCCAACATGCCAGACAAATTAACATGTCCAATAATACGCCCTTGAATATCTTCAGCACCCTCACTATAGACTTTAGATTCCGCTAATAATAACTCAGGCGTTCCTTTGCATAAGGAAACAAGAATCACATCACGTTTAGTATGCAACTCGTCGACCAACTGCTCTTTAATCATTTCCGCATTACTGCGTATGCTTCCCCAAGGATTCTTTTTTAAGAAACGAACATGAAGCCCAAGGGACTTGATGTCTTGTAAAAACTCCCGAATATAAATGGGTGTAGCTTGACTGTATTTCTCTTCCCATCCCAAACCGAAAGAAACGACAATGCTGACTTTGTCTTTCAATGCTGTAAAGTCTAAAATACTTCGCTCAGAAAAGTTCTTTAAAACAGCATTTTTAAAATCTTTATTCCTCGAATCTTTTTCAATGAGAGCTCTAAAAACCTTCGCAGAAAAAATTTGTCCATACCGTAAAGACAACTCCCTATTAAGCTTCAGGCTATATTCTTGTATCCCTTGTTCTTCGATAAACTTTTCAGGATTATCAGAAGAGAGAAGTTCGTTCGTTTTTTGGGCAATTTGACGTAACTCATTCTTTATCGATTGAGGCACCTCGCTGAGCTTCGTTTCATCATATTTTTCCCAATAAACGACCTGAGAAGCATTGCCCTGCCTTGCTTGTGGAGCAACTGTACGACAATTTCCATCTGGATCCTTGTAATACCTGACTCGTCTGGTGAGAGGATCATTCCACCACTTGAAGTAATAAGCCCCATCTTTGACGAGGTAACAGCGGGGGAAACCTTTTTCATCTCTTAAAATATCCCCTACCTGAAGACGAGTCTTGGCCAAAGCCCAGCTAGGACTCAAAAGAAGAAAAATAAAAGTTTAGAAAAGAAACTTCACCATAGTGGCTATCAGAAGCAAACTTTAGGCCAAAAAAAGAGACCTGCTCTTAAGGACTTAAGCGCCAATCATCCTCCCCCTCCAGACATCTGTCTAAACATTAGACAGCATTAAATTTTATTCTTAAAATACCTTTAAACATCTAACCAGGAAACTTTGTGACAAATATTAGCTGTGCCGCCTGCAGTATGCCTCTGGAAAATGACTCCCTTATAGGAGCAAAGTATGACCAAGATTACTTTTGCATACACTGTATTCATCCAGACAAGAGTGTCAAAAGCACAGAAGAAGTGTTTCAAGGTGGAGTGCACTTTTTCCAAAGTATGATGCCAGACCTTTCAAAAGATTTCGCGGAAAAAATTGTACGTAAAAATATGAACAAACTTCCTTACTGGAAAAGACATCCTGCCCCTTGCCTTAAAGGAACAGAAGCAACAGACCAAGAGTTTCAAGAAGTATTAAAGAGGCTAAAATGAAAATCATTTCAACATTTTTGATCACCCTTTCACTCTTCTCTTTCGCTGCCTTTTCAGCTCCAAACAAGGACAAAAAATTCTGGACTAAATGCCAGAAAGATTCTGATTGTGCTCTCGCCAAAGATAAAGCTTGCGATGGATTTTGCTATAATAAGAAACATGAAAAAGAAGCTTTCGAGTGGGAAAAAAAAATAGTCTGGGAATGCATGAATCCGTCTAAAAAAGAGCGTCAGGCCATATGTGAGGATAATCGCTGCAGCTGTGTCGATAAGAACTGACCTACTTGATCACCACATCAAATACCTCAAGAAGGTTTAGGGCCTCGGGCAAAGAAAATTTTGCTTTTTTGATTTTTGTCTCTCGTGGATCGATACAATAATCAGTGGCCTCTCGTAAATCGGCTTCAGAAAGGTCAGCACGCAAAAATGAAGCACGAGTCAACCTAGATAAGGAAAAATCAGATTTAACAAGGCTAGCCCCATTAAAATCAACTTCAAGAAGTGAAGAATTTTTAAAGATGGCCTTAGTTAAATTCATCCCCTGAAAGACAGAATAATCCAATTGAACATTTTCAAAGTGCGGAGCTGATAAAGTAGTCAGCTCTGTCCAAATAAGTCCTAAAAGCTTGCACTCTTTAAATGCCGGCGAACGAAAAGTGGCCCCACGTAAAAGAGTATTACTAAAATTGCACTTGGAAAAAGTACAGTCGATGAAACGGAAGGACGAAAGTTTAAACGCCGTAAAATCTAGGCCCTCAAACTGGCAATCGAAAAATTCAGCTTGATTTAAGCTATGAAGCTTTTCCGCCTCATCAGGGCCAAAATTTTCGTTTTCAAAACAGCTGATATCCATTCTACGTCCCGACTAAAATCACAAGCCCAAAGGAATCTGCGAACTAACGCGCTAAAAGTTCTATTTGCTCAAGATAAGAAGACCCACTCAAAATTCCCCGCCCATCGGAGCCAAAAAATACTGGATAAGAGTATTCCTTGATCATCTCAATGTTCTTCTTAAGATCCCCAAGGGAAACTGAAGAATTTAGATAAATATTTGAAGCAATGTTGGCTTCCATCTTAATCGCAATACTTGCACCAAGAGTTTTTAGGAAGTCACACCACTCTTTGCTAAGTTTTGCAATGTGGCCAATGCGCAATTCTAAGCCAGGGCCTTTGTAACTTTTTAAAACATCTTTAAGAGCATCATAGAATGGACCTGAATTAGTTCCCTCAAAGGCATGGATTTTTAAACTCAAGCGATTTTCGCTTGCGTAATTCACAATCATCGTAAGATTTCTCTTAAGTGCATCTGATTTAGTATCAGCAGCACTATATCCTAATACTTCAGTGATACTTCCAGAAATATCAATCCCCTTGATAAGTCCTTGCTGGCGCATTTCTTCGATAGTTAGAGGAATAACAAATGATTCTTTTTCCAAATTTTGTCTTGGAATACTGGCGAAATAACTTAGCTGAGATCCATTTTTCTGGGCCAACTCTAAAAGAGATACAAGCTTGGGTCTCTGAGGAGTTTCTTCCAAAGGAAGCGAAACTGAAACATCCATTGTAGAACGATTCGGAAGAGGTTCATTAGCAAAATAACTTTCAAAAATTTTATGAACGGCGTTTTGAGGAAGTGTCCTAAACTTAGTTGAAATTTAAAAATAGTTGCAACATGGCCCTCACCTAAGCCAGTCTCTTTTTGCGAAATAAAATAGCAAGGAGAAGACCATGTCTAAGGCAAAGGTAGAACAAGTT
>JACCEE010996064.1_pt1 | contig 41444 bp, 30 predicted proteins | sample 7449931 | NCBI WGS metagenome assembly JACCEE01 (sample SAMN15323457, study PRJNA562643) | freshwater metagenome | isolation source: river surface water | place: USA:Blue River Watershed | collected 2017-08-19 | reverse complement strand
TATACTTTGGCCAACAACTGTGCTCCGTAGCAAACGCCGAGTAGGGGACTGTGCAACATCAACGCCGCCAAATCAACCATGGGCGCATCAGTTTCATTTACCGAACAGGGACTGCCCGATAGAATGATGCCCTTGATATCGTTACTTAATTCAGGGATGTGGTTGTAAGGATGGATTTCGCAATAAACGAACAATTCGCGCAAGCGACGTGCGATCAATTGGGTATACTGAGAACCAAAGTCGAGAATGAGAATTTTTTCAGTCATGAATCTACCGCAAAGGTACTGAAAATAATAGGATTCTTATGAATTTGGCCTTTCAATTAAGGCAGGATTTCTGTAGGTAAATCCAAAATTTGCTTTACCATCCACAGAGCTGCGTTGCTGCTTCTTTGGATGATTTGTTCGCGGTTGCCAAACATTCGAAATTTCTTAACCATAGAATTTTCTTTATAACTCACGGCGATGTAAACCAATCCTACGGGTTTTTTGTCTGTACCTCCGCCAGGACCTGCAATTCCCGTGGTTGAGATACCCAATTCTACACCAAATTTTTTGCGAACGCCATCGGCCATCGCCAAGGAACAAGCCTCGCTCACGGCCCCATCTTCCTCAAAAATGTGGCTTGGCACACCCAACTCTTTCGATTTTACTTCATTGGAATAGGCCACGATGGAGCCCGGATACACCCCTGAAATGCCCGGTGCTTGCATCAATCGATGAGCCACCCAACCCCCTGTACAGCTCTCGGCCGTGCTGAAAGAAATGTTTTGTTGTATCAAATAGCGAGAAACGTGAAGTGCCGGATCGATGTCTTCCAAACAAAACACATCCTCTTGAATGGTTTGCTGCAGCAGTTTGAAATAATGATCGATACTTATGTCGCTGATGTTTTCAACTTTTTGAGTAAGGCGCAATTTTACCGTATTAAAACTGGGTAAATAGGCCAGTCCCATGTTGTTTGGTAGCGATGCTTCGAATGATTCCAAATCGCGAGAAAGCAAACTCTCTGCTTTTTGCACAGTTACCAATGTGCGATGCTCAACCATGGGGAGGTTGAATTCTTTTTGAAGCTTCGGTATCACTTGGTTTTCCATCAAATGATATACTTCGCCTGGAACGCCTGGTAATGAGATCAGCACTTGATTGTTTTTGTAGAACCACATCCCCGGCGCAGTGCCCACTTCATTCGTTAAAGTCTCGCAGGCTTCTGGCATGTTGGCTTGCACCAGATTGGTCTCCAACATCACGCGCCCCCTTTTTTCGAACATTTTTTGCAGTTGATTCACCACGTTTTCATCCATGCGATAGCCACAGTCGAAGTACTTACACAATGTTTTCTTGGTGATGTCGTCCTTGGTAGGCCCCAATCCGCCCGTTACAATGAGTATATTTACACGGGATTGCGATTCGGATATTGCCGAAAGTATGGCGTTTTCTTGGTCCGATATGGCCGTTTTACGAGAAACAGAAATGCCAATTTTACCCAGTTGCTGTCCAAGATAAGCGCTGTTGGTATCAATGGTTTGTCCAATCAGCAACTCGTCTCCAATGGTAATGATTTCTGCTTCCATGGAACAAAAATACGATGGAGAGGTTGAACTTCGCCATGGCAATCGCTTAACTTTGCTGGGTGTCGTTGCCAATCATTATATATACCGATGGAGCTGCTTTAGGGAATCCAGGGCCGGGAGGTTATGGTGCTGTATTGATGCACGCCCAACATCGGAAGGAACTCTCTGGGGGATTTCGCCGAACCACCAACAATCGCATGGAGTTATTGGCGGTTATCATGGCATTGAAACACATCAAAACACCGGGGTTGCCCATACAGATTTATACGGATAGCAAATACGTTTGCGATGCCATAGAGAAGAAGTGGTTGTTTGGATGGAAAGCCAAAGGATGGAAAAAAGTAAAAAATGTGGATTTGTGGCAGATGTTTTTGACACATTACGAGATACACAAGCCCAAGTTTTACTGGGTGAAAGGGCATGCTGGCATCAAAGAAAATGAAAGGTGTGATGTTTTGGCTACCACCGCAGCGCAGAGCAAACCCACCGATGTGGATGTGAATTACGAAAGGTACGAGGCAGAGGAAAAAAACACAGATCAATCAACCGGTTCAAGCCGATTGGATTTCTAACAGATTTTTTGCGTTCAGCAACGCCGCTTCTGAAGGGTTTTTGCCGGATAACATCTCTGCGATGGCTACAATCCTGCCGTTTTCATCCAAAGTTTTAATTTGTGTTTCGCTGATATCGGCCTCATTGTTTTTATAAACGAAGAGCTGTTGGTTGCCGGAACAAGCCACTTGGGGTAGGTGAGTGATGGCCAAAATCTGTTGCTTACCACCTTGTTTCCGCATTAAATATCCCAATCTGCTTGCAACTTCTCCGCTCACGCCGGTATCGGCTTCATCGTAAATGAGCGTTGGTAATTGTTTCAGCTCTGCGATGATCGTTCTCAAGCAAAAATTCAACCGCGAGATTTCTCCGCCCGATGCCACTTTTTCTATGGGCATGGGGTGTTGACCTTTGTTTGCACTGAAATGAATGGCCACTCTTGAATTGCCGTATTCGTTGTAGTTATCACCCATCGATTCAACCAAAACTTCCATCTGTGCGAAAGGCATTTCCAACTGATGCAATTGTTCAACCACTCGTTTCGACAGGGCGTCTTTGGCTGCTTGCCTCATGCCATGCAAATCTTTCGCTTCGAGTTCCATCTGTTTGAACAAAGCAGAAATTTGCTCCTCGATTTCTGTGATTTCCGCCTCTAAATGATTCTCTCCAACCTGTCCTTGCTGCAAAAATGCAAACTTTTCCATCAGTTCCATCGAAGTATTGCAACCATGTTTTCTCAACAACAATTGCAAAGCACTGAATCGCTGGTTCAGTTGTTCCAGTTTTTCTGGGTTGCTTTCATAAGATCCTGCCGCACTTTGAATGTCGCGAGCCAATTCTTTGGCTTCTACGCCCATACTTTGTATGCGCTCGAAATAATCGTATAGTTCGCTCGATAGTCCTGTAAAACCTTTCAATTCCGACTTCAATTGGCCGATCAGATCGATCAAACTGCCTTGGCCACCATCTAAAATGGCATCTATTTTGGAAAGAGAAGTTTCAAGTTCAGAGGATTGACTCAATAGTGCGATATCTTTTTCCAATTGGTCTTCTTCGCCTTCAATGGGTGCGAATTGCTGTAGTTCATCCAACAGATAATTGTTGTAATCAGAATCGCTCCGAATCTTGGCAAGCGCTTGTTGCTTTGATTTGAGCGAAGTTTTGAGTTGGTTTATGGTGATATACGTTTTTTGGTATTTCGCCAAGGCTAGATCTGCACCACAGTAGGCATCTAGCAATTTCATTTGCTCTTCATTCTGCGTTACGAGCAGTCCGGTGTGTTGCGAATGAATTTCAAGCAGTTGAGTGCCTAGCCATTTGAGCTCTGATACGGTAACTTGCGACTCATTGATGAAAGATCGTGTTTTTCCGTTGGGTGCCCATTCTCTGCGCACTGTGCAATGATCTGAATAATCAATGTCTCTATCTTCAAAGGCCGTTTTCAATCCCATGGAAGCGATATAAAAGTCTGCCTCTATGACACATTTTTCGGTGGGATCTAGAATCGCCGAACTATCGCTGCGATCGCCCATCACCAGACCAATCGCCCCCAATAAAATGCTCTTACCCGCGCCCGTTTCTCCTGTGATTGAGGTGAAGCCGGGTTTGAAATCAATGTCGAGCGACTTTATCAGTGCATAATTTTTGATTTTCAGTTGGGTAATCATTTTGTTGTAAGTGCTTTAACGGGTGATGATGGTGTTCAATGTCCACAAGTTGTCTTGGATATCCTTCTTGTGTTCGATGGCTTCTTGGAATGAGGTGAATTTGATTTTGCCGTCTACCACACCAACCGCTTGGTTTTTTTCACCTTCGATGAGCGCTTTTACCGCGTGTGCACCCAATCTTGAGGCCAATATACGGTCATTGGCTGTGGGTCGTCCGCCGCGCTGTACATGCCCTAAAACGGTGACTTTACAATCAGAATCGGGATATATGCCTTGGAATTTCTTCGCGATATCATACGCATGTCCTTCTTCTTCTCCTTCAGCAACTACAAAAATGCTAAACTCTTTTTTACGGGCTTTGGCTTCGTACAATTTCACAATATCGGCAAATTCATTGCCTCGCTCTGGAATAAAAATACCCTCTGCGCCTCCCGCAATGCCTGCATGCAGTGCAATGTGTCCGGAATGTCTACCCATTACTTCAATAAAAAATATGCGATTGTGTGCATCTGCTGTATCTCGGATTTTATCAATGGCATCCATGGCTGTATTGATCGCGGTGTCGTATCCAATGGTTGCATCTGTGCCCCACAAATCGTTGTCAATGGTACCCGGACACCCGATACTTGGTAAGCCAAATTCCTTTTCAAATATCATTGCGCCAGTGTAAGTGCCATTTCCGCCAATACAAACCAAACCCTCAATCCCCAGGGCTTTCAAATTGTCATGGGCTTTTTTTCGGCCTTCGGGTGTCATGAATTCTTTGCTGCGGGCTGTTTTTAAGATTGTGCCACCCATTTGAATGATGTTGGCCACACTGCTCGCAGTCATTGGATGGATTTCATTTTCTATAAGACCTTGATAACCACGGTGGATACCAAAAACTTCCAAATCATAATGAACGCAAGCGCGAATAACCGCCCGAATGCAGGCGTTCATTCCAGGGGCGTCACCGCCAGATGTGAGTACAGCAATTTTTTTCACGGACTACAAAATACGACAAAATTTCGTTGCGATTATTAACAAAAAACCCCGCGAGTGCGGGGTTTTTGCATAAGATTTTGTGTTATAACAGTTTTGATCAGTTGTCGATCTTTTTGTAACTAAATTCAATGTAATCGTTGTGATTACCAACGGCTGTTAAATCTTGGATTTTGGTTACCTTAACGATGTATAATGTGAAAGGCAAATCTTGGCCAGACTTAACAATATATACATCATTCACAGCCAAAGTAGCAGTGGTTGTTGTTGCAGATGCACTGTTAGCCTTCCAAAGCTCATACAAATTGGTAGTTGTAGATGCGTTTGAATAGTCATTGGTAGTCACTTTCAAGAATTTGCTGTTGTTGTCAGAACCCCAAGTTTTGGCAAACTGGTCCATGGTTGAAGCAGTTTTGTCTAACAAATCCTTCAATGTAGCATTGTCGTTAGTTTTTAAACCAACCCCTTTGTTCAAGTCATAGGCGTTCTCAAATCCTGTGTTTCTGGCGTTGTATATCAACTGGTTCGCAAAACCTACCAAAGGTGCAGTAGGGGGGATTACGGTGATTTTAATAGATACAGTAGCGGTTTGACCGTTGGCATCTTTAGCGATAAAGTTGTAGGTCACGACGTCATCTACGCTAGCTGCTAAACGATTTTTGATGACAAAAGCCACGGAATTGCCTGTAACCGACGTGTCCTTGATCATCACAGTGGGCTTACCGTTGATGCTGTAGTTTGCAGTGATGTTGCTCAATGCACCAGAACCTGAAGTTGCTGAAACAGAGAAAGACAACAATGAGTCACTCATTACGCTGATGTCTTTACTTACAAATTTTGCACCAGCTGTTAATGAAATTGATGGTTTTGGATCGTTGCTATCGCCACCGCAAGAGCCCAAAAAGGCAACCACAGGCAAAGTCAACGCGAGGAGTAAATGTTTTAGTTTCATAAATATTTGTTTGTTACGCAAATTTCAAGAAAAATCGCAGTTTTCCAAATCTCAGACCATGTATTTTTCAATCCCGACAAATTGTCATAAGATTTTTTTTGTTTATGATTTTTGTCGGTTTGTAACCTTTGGCACAAGCATTGATATTTGTGTAGTCCGATGTTTAACAACAAAGAAGTATTTTTTTCGAACGATCAAGATTCTGATTCATACGAAGACGCGCCAGAGTTTCTGCCGTTGTTTTCAAAACAAGAAGAAGATGAGAGCAATAAAATAGAGGTCCCGGAGGAATTGGCGGTGCTTACCATGCGCAATACGGTGCTTTATCCTGGGGTGATTTTTCCGATAACTGTGGGTAGGGACAAGAGCATTCGGTTGATCAAAGACGCCAACAAGAAAGATAAAATCATCGCCGTAGTGGCACAAAAGAACCCATCGGTGGAAGATCCAACAGTGGATGATTTGTATTCAGTGGGCACATTGGCACAAATCGTTCGTTTGATGCGGATGCCCGATGGCAGTTCAACAGTAATTTTACAAGGAAAACGTAGAATCAAAATTGATGAATACACCCAAACGGAGCCGTATTTCAAGGCCAAGGTGAGTTCCTTGCAAGATATATCCAACAAGGAAACCAAGGAGTACAAGGCAACCATTGATTCGATTAGGGATATTTCCCACAAAATCATCAACTTGTCGCCCCAAATCCCCAGCGATGCAAGTGTGGCTTTGAGAAATATCGATTCAAAGACCTTCTTGATTCATTTTGTGAGTAGTAATTTGAACATTTCTCAAAACGAGAAGCAAACATTGCTCGAGACCCTGGATCCTGCTTTGAGAGCTACTTTGGTGCTAACCCATGTTACGCAAGAATTGCAGATGTTGGAGCTCAAAGATCAAATTCAAAGCAAGGTTAGGACCGACATGGACAAGCAGCAGAAGGAATACTTCCTGCAGCAACAAATTCGTGCCATTCAAGAGGAATTGGGCGGCGAGTCTCCCGATAAAGAAATTCAAAACTTAAGGGAAAAGGGGAATGGCAAAAAATGGAACAAAACCATTCATGATCATTTCAACAAGGAATTGGATCGATTGATGCGTGTAAATCCTGCATCTCCAGACTATTCTGTGGGATTGAACTATGTACAATTGATGTTGGATTTGCCTTGGGATGAAACAACCAATGACAATTTTGATATTCACCATGCCCAAAAAGTGTTCGATGAAGATCACTTCGGATTGGAAAAGGTGAAAAAACGTATTTTAGAGTATTTGGCGGTTTTGAAATTGAAAGGCGATATGAGGTCTCCCATCATTTGTCTATACGGCCCTCCAGGTGTAGGTAAAACATCGTTGGGTAAGAGCATCGCCAATGCATTAGGAAGAAAGTATGTTAGAATGAGCCTGGGTGGTTTACACGATGAATCTGAAATTCGCGGACATCGGAAAACTTACATCGGAGCCATGCCCGGTAGAATTTTACAGAATTTGAAGAAGTCTGGTGCATCCAATCCGGTTTTCGTGTTGGACGAAATCGATAAATTGGGTAGAGATTTTAGGGGTGATCCATCGTCTGCCATGTTGGAAGTCTTGGATCCTGAGCAAAACGGTACTTTTTACGACAACTATTTGGAACTGGATTACGATCTCAGTAAAGTGTTGTTTGTAGCCACTGCCAACAATTTAGATACAATTCAACCGGCGTTGTTGGATCGCATGGAAATCATTGAAATCCATGGATATAGCATCGAAGAGAAAATAGAGATCGCCAAGAAATATTTGGTGCCTAAGCAAAGAAAAGCACACGGGTTGAAAACCAATCAGTTCAAGGTTCCAGACAAAGCCTTGGAGGTTATCATTGAGCAGTACACCAGAGAAAGTGGAGTAAGGTCGTTGGATAAACGCATCGCGGCATTGGCCAGATCTGTGGCGAAATCCATCGCCCTGGATGAACCGTTGAAGAAACAAATCAACGTGGCTGAAGTTGAAGTGATTTTGGGTGCAGAAAAATTGGAGCCGGAAATGTATGAAAACAACGAAACCGCAGGTGTGGTGTCGGGATTGGCTTGGAGTCCTATGGGTGGTTCTGTGTTGTTTGTAGAAAGCAAACTTTCCAGAGGCAAAGGACAGCTGCTGATCACCGGTCAATTGGGCGATGTGATGAAAGAGAGCGTGATGTTGGCGAAGTCCTACTTGAAAGCCCATTCAGAATACTTGAACATTGATGCCAGGGTATTCGATCATTGGGACATTCACGTCCATTTTCCAGCTGGTTCCATTCCAAAAGACGGACCAAGTGCTGGTATCGCCATTTTGACAAGTTTGGCGTCTTTGTTTACTCAAAATAAGGTCAAGAGCAAATTGGCAATGACGGGAGAGATTACACTGAGAGGCAAGGTATTGCCAGTAGGTGGTATCAAAGAGAAGCTCCTTGCAGCCAAAAGGGCGGGAATTACCGAAGTGATATTGTGTGAGCAAAACAAAAAAGATGTGTTGGATATACCCGCCCAATATTTGGACGGTTTGAATTTTTCTTATGTGAATAACATGCTGCAGGTCTTGGATTTGGCACTTACCGATAAGAAAGTGAAACAGCCCATAGATATCCAAAAGGTATTGCAAGAAAAAGACGAAAAGTCAACAAATTGATGCGTGATTTTGATTAAGTTTGTTCATCATGATATTCAATAAAATCATTTCTTATCTCACCTTTCGCAAACAATCGGGTAGCAAAGGCAACTTGAATTTGCGGATGATGCATGGCATGAACCGCATTTCGATTTTGGTATTTGCCTTCGCTTTGTGTGTGATATTGTATCGTTTTATACTGAAATAACTCCATCGAATGCGTAGGGGTATTCTGTGGCTTTTGCTTGCCGCGTTTTCCTTTGTTGGGAACACATTCGCACAAACTTCTAGGTCGGCGGTAAAGGTAAAATTGGTTGATCGGGGGTTGGACAATGAAATCATCCATTTACTGGATGTATTGCCTTTGTTTGTGTTAGACAGAGATTCTGTTATTCAACCCATTGATATGTCGGCAGATTATCCAGGGATGCTACTGCAATCTTATGCAATCCAATTGCCCACTGAACTCAAAATTACGGCCGCAGATGATCTACAGATTCGCAAAAATGCTTCCTTGGTAAAAGGAGGCGTGGCCTACGGATTTGCCAATCACATTCATGGCATTGGTGTTTTTCCCAATCATACGCTGATTGTAACTGAACGACCGCAAGGCATGCGGTATCGCAAGACGAGGGTTTGGGTTGATTTGAATCACAATTTGGATTTAAGCGATGATGTTGTTCAGTATTATACACCGAGCAGTGTGGCTTTTTCTGAAAAACAGGTGCCCAATTCGGATGCTTTGTTGAAGTTGGATACATTGGGCAGTGGGGTAAAATTGCAATTGGGGTTCTTTCAAGCTGCAGAGCTGCGATCTTATCAAAAATTGTACGCCGATGCAATAGATTTGGTGAAAGGCAATAGGGTGTTTTGCGGCGTTTCGGCGAGTTTTCGTCAAAGGCGATTGAACGTAATTTGTGGCAGTATGGTGCATTACAACGATACGTTGTATTGGGCATTGAAAGATGTGAATTTGAATGGTACTTACAACGATTTGGGGGTGGATGTGGTGATGGTGAGTAACAATGCCGTGGAGTTTAACACCGCCAATGCCTGGATGCTTCAAAAGGGTGGTACAGTGCTTGATTGGCTTGGTCAAGGATGGAAAGTAGTGCCTCAACTGGATGAAAATTTGTCGGGGCATTCAAATCAGCATTCTGGGGCTCCGTTGAGTTCGAATTGGTCGATATGGGTTGAACCTATCGGAAACAAAGCAGTGAAAAATTCTCGTAGTTTGTTGGTGGGAGATAAAATACCCAATTTCAAATTTTGTGTAATTGAAGGCCAATATAAAGTGGGCAAGCTAAAGGAAAACCCTGTGCACCGTAGGAAAATAAGAAAATTCAAAGGCAAGTATACTTTGTTAGTGGTCTGGAATGCGGATGATGCAAATTTTCATAAAGATTCTTCGGCGCTACATGCATTTACTCGGAATTTGCCCGATTCACTGCAAGTTATCATGTTGAATCATGGTGGCAGCGGTAGGTACGTGTATGGTTACAACCGTAGGTTTGAAACAAAGATGATTCACGGTTTTTGTTCGCCCCAAGTAACTGAATTACTGAAACTTCAAACCATGCCGCAGAGTTTTTTATTGGATCCAAAACAGCGATTGATTGACATCAATGTGTCACCTTTTGAGTTGTTTGACCGAATAAACGGAACTTTGCGATAGAGCGAATTGTTGAAAAGGTGTGGAATATTGAATTATTATTTACCTTTGTAATTGTATGAACAGAACCGCATTAACCGTAGTGCTCGTGATTTTGTTGTTGGCTTCTTTGGGAAGCAATACATTTTTGTATATCAACAAAATGAACAGCGACAAAGAACTGAAAGACAAAGTGGCTGTAATGAAGGCCAAAGATTCTTTGCAGGCTGAGTTGATTAGAATGGAAGATTCTTTGAATTTAGTGATTCAGACATTCCAAAATGAAAACCAAACGTTGGTATTGAAAGTAGAGGAGTTAGAAGGTGATAAGAACCCACGTGTGGTTGCAGCGATGCAAGAAATTTATAGACTGCGTAGGGAAATTGCCAATGGCATTTCTACCGACGGTACTTCCGGTACTGCGTCAACTGGAGGAGCGAAAAAGTCTACGAAAGAATCTCGCAAGGCAGCCAAATCTGGCAAGGGAACAGATGGTAGCATGGAAGATTTGCGTAAACAATTGGAAGAAGCCCGTGCGAAAGTGGCTGAGTTAACTGCCTTGGTAGAATCACTCACAAAAGAGAAGAACGACTATATGGCGCAGTTGACCACCGAAAAAGATCGTTCTGCGGCTTTGGAATCTGAAAACGTTGAATTGAAAGATCGTTTGGATAAAGGTGCTAGACCTCAGTTTGGTGCGTTGCTGGTTACAGGTTTGTTTGATAAAAAAGGCATCATGACAGAAACCATGAAGTCTAAGAGCATCGATAAAATCAGAGTGACTTTTGATGTATTGGAAAATCCGATGGTTACACAACCCCTTGAAGAAGAAGTGATCATTCGTATCATTGACCCCAATGGTGGTGTATTGTCTACAACCAATACCAAATTGACAGACAAGAGTAAAGTTACCAGTTTGAAGAACACCATTCAATTCGATGGTGCACTCCAAAAGGTGAAATGGAGCTTCCCTGAAAAAGGCTTGTTAACAGGCAAGTTGATGAAGGGTAAGTATACTGCAGAATTGTGGACACGCGGATTGATGCGTCAGAAGAACAATTTCACTTTGGAATAATCACTCATCATATAATTAGGACTTAACAAGAAAGGGCGCCCAATGGGCGCCCTTTTTATTTAAGACTGAGTGGTTGACTCAGTTATTTTTTGCCCTCAGGGCGCATCATGGTGTCTGGATCGTAATGTTTACCCATCCATCCATATACGCGCGACTTGAACTTTTCGTTCAAATAATACATGCAAGGTACCAAGATCAAAGTAAGGAATGTACCAAATCCCAAACCATAAATCATCGTCCAACTCAATGGTCCCCAGAATGCTACGTTGTCGCCACCGAAATAAATGTGTGGGTTAAACTCAGTGAACAATGTGGCAAAATCCATGTTCAAGCCCACAGCCAAAGGAACAAGTCCCAAAATAGTAGCAGACGCAGTCAACAACACCGGTGTCATACGAGTTCTGCCCGCCTCAATGATCGCGTCTTTCAGCGTTGCGCCTTGTTCACGAAGCAGATCGGTAAATTCAACCAGCAAAATACCGTTTCTTACAACAATACCCACCAATGCTACAATACCGATACCCGTCATCACAACCGAGAAATCCTTATCGAATATGGCAAAACCGAGCAACACACCAATCAAAGACAAAAAGATTTCGCTCAAAATCAACAAAGGCTTACTGATTGAATTGAATTGAGTGACCAAAATGATCAAAATCAAAGCCAACGAAGCCAACATGGCGTTACCCAAAAAGGCCCCGGTTTCTGCTTGTTGCTCTTGCTCTCCCGTCATTACAATTTGAATGTCTGAAGGTTTGTCGAACGATTCGATCGCCGCGTTAACTTGAGATACCACCTCGTTGGGTTGATAACCCGAAAGTACGTTACTCGCCAAAGTGATTACGCGCTTTTGGTTCATTCGGTTAATTCCACCATAAGTATTTGAATATTCTGCAGTGGCAACTGAGCTCAAGGGGACTTGACGGATCATTCCACCGGCTACCATATCACGATAGGTGATTCTCATATTCAACAAGGCGTCTAAATTGTTGGCATCCATTTTCTGAACTCTCACCATAATGGGATAGTCATCGTTTTCATCTTTGAATTTGCTGGCTTCGGTTCCATAAATACTTCCGCGAAGGGCCATACCAATTTGCGCCGTGCTAATTCCAAAGCGATTCGCACGTTCACGGTCGATTTTGATAATAATTTCGGGCTTAGAACTAATGAAGTCTGTTTTGAGTTCTTCAACGCCGGAGATCTTTTTATTATCCAAATAGGTTTTTAACTGTGTGGCCGTGCTCACCAATGATTCAAACTCATCGCCGCGAATTTCAATGTTCACCGCTTTTCCAACGGGTGGGCCATTGCGTTCTTGTTCAACGATGATTTCCGCTCCAGCGATGGTGCCAATGCTGCTGCGTATCTTTTCTAAAAGGGCCATGGTGCTGGCACCATCTCTTTTTTCGAAGTCTACATAAGCAACTGTGATTTTACCTTTGTTGCTTGCGGTGGTTCGATCTCCACTGTTGGGATCTGTGGCACCTACAGCCACGTTAGAAATCACGCTTTCTACCAATGGGTTGGTTGTGCCAATGGCTTTGAAAACCCGTTTTTCAGCGATTCTTAGGATACTATCAGTATGTTTTGCATTGGTGCCCGTTGGCAAGGTCAAATACACATAAGTGAAGTTTGGATCTGCTTGTGGGAAAAATACCACTCCCGGTTTGCGGATGGCGGTAATCACAAAAGATGCGATTAATAACACTACAGTTGCAAAAATGGTTGTGCGAGGCCTTGATCCAACCAACAAATATTTGATGATTTTCTCATAGCGATTTTGCACGCCAGGCCATGTTTTTGTTTGGAAAGTGACGATCACGTGTCTCAACCAGTAATGGTGCAACAAATACACACCCAACAGGGTAATAAAGAAGTTTCCAACGCCAAATCCACCCATCACATAACCCAAAATGGAAATGATACCCATCACCAAAGTGGTTCTTTTAACTGCTTTGGCCGTTTTTACTTTATCTTCTTCGGCGTGTTCATCTTCCATGAAATCAACCGCGAAAACGGGGTTGATGATGTAAGCCACCAACAAAGAAGCCAATAATGTGATGATCAAAGTTACTGGCAAGAAGAACATGAATTTTCCAACGATGCCTTTCCAAAATGCCAAAGGAATGAAAGGGGCGAGGGTGGTCATCGTACCTGATAAAACCGGCAGGAAAACTTCTCCAGCGGCCTTTTTCGCTGCTTCTTTGATGGGCAATTTTTCTTTATGGAAAATACGGTGTGTGTTTTCAATCACAACAATCGCATCGTCTACCACAATACCTAAAGCCAATAAGAAGGCAAACAAAACAATCATATTTAAGCTGAAGCCAATGGTTGGCATGATCAAGAAGGCAATAAAGCAACTCAAAGGCACTGATAGCGCCACAAAAATTGCGTTCGTTGCACCCATGAAAAACATCAAAATAACGGTTACCAAAATGAAACCAATGATGATGGTATTGATCAAATCGTGAACGGTGGTTCTGGTTTTGACAGATTGGTCACCAGTGAAAACCACATCCATCTCTTTGGGATAGGCCCCGGTGGCTTGTAAATCGGCCACGATTTCGTGACATTTATCGCTCGCTTCAATCAAATTTTCGCCAGCACGCTTCACCACGTTCAATGTGATTACGTTCTTTCCTTCCAATCGAGCGTAACTCTCTTTTTCCTTGAATCCATCCACCACTTGGGCTACATCACGCAGATAAACCGTTGCTCCCGTACCCGAACGAATGATGATGTTTTCCAATTCTGTTTTGTTTTTGAATTCTCCGCTCACACTCAAGGAACGTTGCATCTTGTCTACATCAATGTTGCCACCAGAAATACGCATGTTCTCATATTGTATCGCACGCGTAACATCGTCCATGGTTAAGCCCGTAGTCGCCATTGAGGTCAAATCGAGATTGATTTGCAATTCTCTATCTAACGCACCAACAATATCAACACGCGTGATGCTAGGCAAACTTTCAATTTTGTCCTTCGCCAATTCTGCATATCGCTTCAAAGACTGTAGATCGTAATTTCCGCTGATGTTGATGTACAAAACGGGCATGTCGGAAAAGTTGATTTCCTGTACGATGGGATCGTTTTTTAAATCACTTGGTAAATCACTTTTGGCCTTATCAACCTGGTCTTTCACCTTTTGCTTGGCCTCGTCTACTTTCACATCTGTATCAAACTCTACAGTAATGATACTGAAATCTTGAATGGAGTTGCTTTTGAGCTTCTTCACACCGCTCACCGATTTGATTTTTTTCTCCAACGGTTTGGTGATCAAATTTTCAATGTCTTTGGGCGATGAACCCGGATACACCGTTTGAACGATGATTGTAGGGATTACAATGTCAGGAAACTGCTCCTTGGGCAACGCATTGTATGAGAATATTCCGGCGATACTGATGAAGATCGACAGGATATAAATGCTTGTTTTGTTGTCGATACTCCAACTGGTGGGACCGAACTCTTTGAATTTTAACTTGCTCATGGGGTAGGGTTTATTTGCCTTTCATCCATTCACCAGAAATGGCTTGACCGTCGTTCAATTCCTGGTAACCTGCAGTAATGACGAGGTCTCCTTCGTTCAATCCTTCAATGATTTCAGTTAAACCTTCGCTGGTTTTTCCAATGGTTACTTTTCTGCGTTCGGCCACAAATCCTTGTGCAGCACCATTTTTTTCAGCTACAGTTTTTGCCACAACTACGAAGCTGCCAGATTCTGTACTTTGAACACTGTTTGAGTTCACGCTGATGGCACTTTTGTTTTCGTAATCAACGATTTTCAATTTGGCGATCATGTTGGGTTTCAAATTCTCAACCTTTGGGAGTTTGGTTTCAACACGGAAAGTGCGGTTCAATGGATCAATGTATTTAGCCGCAAAAGAAATTTGGGTGGTTACCTCAGATTTCAAATCTGGGAAATAAATTTTAATTTGGTCGCCCGCTTTGATTTTCTTAGAATGAGATTCAGCTACATCGGCTTTGATTTTGATGTTGGCCATGTTCACCACTCTAAATAAAGGCATACCTGGCGCAACGGCCTGACCAACCTTGGCTTCTACACTTTCCAATGTGCCTGAAATCGGGGCCTTGATGTTGTACATGTCAATTTGTGCCTCCAAAGTTTTTAAGCTTTTTTCGAGGGCTTCTTTCTGGTTTTTGGCCGATAAGTATTGTACCTCGGTGCCTACACCTTTTTCCCAAAGACGTTTTTGTTTTTCAAACAAAGTGGTTACGAATACCAACTGTTGGTTCAATTCGTTTTTGCCTTGTGAAATGGCTGTATTGTCGAGTTGTGCCAATACCTGACCTGCACTTACTTGTGCGCCTGGTTGAACCATAACGCGAATCACGGTGCCCGGTACTTTGGGTGTTGCGATGGTACTTTCATTTGCGTCGGCAGTACCTTCAATCATGATGTAACTTTGAAACAGTCCTCTGCTTACTTTAGATACTTCTACGGTTTTGCCTAGTGCAGCATCAGCGCCCGAGTTGAGTTCTTTTTCTAAAAGGTTTGCTTCGCCCTGTAATTTTGCGATTTCCTTTTTCAAAGATTCCAATTTGGCTTTTTTCGCTTCTGGAGAGTTTGCTTTTTCACCGCAGGCGCCAATGGCGAGTGCTGCGATCATGCTAATCTGTAAAATATAACGTTTCATGGATGTTTTTTTATTTGATTGGATTGCCAGTGGCATGTTGAAATTCGATTTTTGATAATACTAAGTCGTAAATGGCATTCATATAATTATTATTCGCAGTGCGCAATTCGGTTTCTGCTTGCATCATCTCCAAAGTACTACCCACACCTTCTTTGTATTTCAATGTGGCTTTGTCGTAAATTCTCTGGGCGAGGGCCAAATTCGATTTTTGATTTTCCGCTTGCTTTAGATTCACTGCGTAACCATTTTTTGCATTCAAATATTCAAATTCCGCATAACGATCAAAATTTGCCAACTCGTTTTTGGCTTTTTCAATCTTAATGTTGGTTTCAGCAATTTTCGAACGAGTCATTCCGCCCGCAAAAATTGGCACCCTTAGGCTCATGCCATACATGGATGATGGAACCCACTGGTTGTTGATCGGTAGATTTGATTGGAAAAAGTTGAATTCACTGCGCAACGTGCTTCTTTGATACTGGTAAAAGCCCACCAAAGAGGGAAGGGCGGAAGCCTGATAGCGTTTCTTATCCAGTATGCCCAATGAAACACTTTGATCCAAAATTTGATGCTCAATGCGACTTTTAGCGTCGAATGCATTGTTTTGGATATCTGCAATATTCAAAGAACTTTCCAATTGCTCCAAATTGTCGGTGAGCTCGATGTTTGCTTCCATGGGCAAGGCCAAGTGGATTTTCAACACGTTTTTGGTGATGATGATGGCATTTTGCAGTTTTTCCTGCTGTATGTATAGGTTGCTCAACGTCAAGTTTAAGCGATCCACGTCCAAGGATTCAACAAAACCCTCTTTGTTCATTTCTTTCACTTCGAAAGCGCTTTTTTCGAGCAATTTGATGTTTGCTTCAATCAAGTCAAGATTTTTTTGAGTAGAAACCGCCGTGATATACGCTTTGGCTACATTCAATTGAAGATCTTTCAATGATTTGGATTTCAACAATTCACTCATCCCCATGAATGCTTTTGTGGCTTGCAATCCTACGATGTAGGTACCATCAAAAAGCAATTGGTTTACATTGATGTTTGCACTACTGGCAAATTCTTGCTGGAACTGAAGAAAAATGAAGTCTGGAGCACTAGAGCCCGGAACTTTGGTGAAGTTATTTACCCAGTTGCCAGGAATGGTGATGTACTGCTGGTAACCGGCAGATGCACTCACCTGTGGCAAACCATACGATGCCGTTTGCTTCACCGTTTCTTTGGCGATGTTTACATCCAATTTGGCGTTTTTGTAACTGGTGTTGTTTTGTTCTGCATAGGAAATGGCTTCACTAAAACTGAACTTTTGGGCATCTTGCGCATGGAGCGATATCGATCCCAATAACAGTGCGATGGTATATATGCGTTTCATTTGATATTTTACGAATTGGTGTGTTTCCATTGAATGGAGTTGATGGTTTCTATGCCTTTGGCAGTGCTAATGGCGCGCAAATGGTATTTGGTAATTTCAATCAGCAGGTCATCTTGAGGAATGTTCATGCTGTTGAGTTCAATGCTATCAAAAACACTGAACGATAACATGGAAAAACTATGCGCAATGATGTTGGTGTCAAAATCTTGATGGTACAAACCCATCTGCTGGCCCAATTTTATATTCACTTTCAAATACTCAACAATGTGCGTACTGCGGTGCTGCTCGAAGACTTGAAAACTGTTGGGATGGTATTTTTTCAAGTCATAGATCATTGAGGGACTCAACTTACGCTGATTGCTCATGATGTATTTGGTAATCAGGTGGAACTGTTGAATGGCGTTGGGCTCGGTGCCAATGATTTTCTCAATGGCCTCTTCCGTTTCCTTCATGTGAGATTCTATGGTACTCAATACCAAGGATTCTTTGTCCCGAAAACACTTATATAACGTTTTTTTGGAGATGGCAATTTCCTTGGCTACATCGTCCATTGTGACGCTTTTTACACCGAATCGACTGAATAATTTTTCAGCCGTTATTTGAATTCGATGTATCAGTTCCATAAAGTGCCGCAAAGGTACAATCGGAAACTCACTTTGGAAACTATTTTCGTGTTAAAAGTTTCCGTGGTGAAGCGATATCGATGATTAGTGCATTTTTACCGACCAAGGAAGTAGGTATTGAGGCCCTTGTAGATACTGGATTTTCTGGGCTTCTTTGATGGTTTCAATGGGTAATCCGCTGGATTTGGCGGCTGCCGACCATTGGGTTTTGGCAATTTCCTCTTGATTGAACAATTGGCTGAACCAATCTTGCTGTTCAGGGAATGAAACCACGCGATATTCTTTTGTTTTGGATTTTCTCGCAGCCGATACAATGGCCCTATTCAAACCACCAAAATCATCTATTAATCCAACTGCTTTGGCATCCACCGCCGAGTAAACACGTCCTTCGGCCAATTCCGCCACACGTTCTTTGCTCATTTTTCTGCCCATGGCAACGGTTGTGATGAAATCATCGTAAATGGAATTGATCATGTTTTGCATCATGGCTTTTTCCTTTTCATTCAATTCACGATCTGGACGCCATCCAGCAGAAACCGAACCCAAATCAACGGTTTCGTAATTCAATCCCAATTTCTCACCAAACAATTGTTGTGTGTTGGGTAACAAAGCAAATACGCCAATAGAACCAGTGATGGTGTTTGGTAGGGCGAAAATACTATCGGCCACGCAGCCCATATAGTATCCTCCACTGGCCGATACATCGCCAAATGAAACAATCACGGGTTTTACCTTTTTACAAGCGATGATTTCATGGGCCATTTCGTCGGAAGCATAAGCACTGCCGCCGGGCGAATTGATACGAATGACAATGGCTTTGATGTCTGGATCGTTTTGCGCTTTGTGCAATGTTTTGATAAAACTGGTGCTGCCGATCTGCTCCTCTGGGTTTTGTTTACCAGGTAGAATGTCACCCACAGCATAAATCACAGCGATTTTGTTCTCGCTATATTCATATGGATCTGCGTCCTTGGCATATTTCCCAAAGGCATACCAATTGGCTTTTTCAGGATTGAGTTTGCAGGATTTTGCCAAGTCGGATTTTGCTTCAGTTTCATATTTCATGGCATCAATCAAACGAAGTGCCAACGCATCTTTGGGCATTTGTGCTTTGGCGTCCATGGCAATGGCCCAAAGTGAATCCATGGGCAACTTTCTGCTATTGGCCACTTGCTCCATCTGATATTTATACAATGAAGTGATGTATTGGGTGACTTGAAAGCGATTTTCCTCAGACATTTTGTTTTGGATGAATGGTTCCACCGCACTTTTGAACTTGCCCACACGGAACACTTGAAAATCAACCCCCAATTTATCAAAGAGACCCTTGTACATCACAAATTTTGATGAAATACCATCAATTTCGAGCATGCCTTTGGGATTACAAATGATTTTATCACAAGCCGAAGCGATGTAATAACCCATTTCAGAAAACAATCCACTGTAAGCAACAACGGGTTTGCCAGATTTCCGGAAGTTCAAAATGGCATTTCTAATTTCTTCCGCTGTGGCCATTCCACCTGCATATCCACCACAATCCAAATAAACGCCTTTTACATTGTTGTCAGACTCGGCTTTTTTTAAACCATTGATGATATCGTTCAATCCAATACTTGGCTCAGATTCTCTGCCTGCCGACAATAATTCGTTCAAGGGGTTGTTGGGTGTTCTTTCCTGCACATCGCCTACAATGGTGAGGTTAAGGATGCTGGCTTCGGTTAATGCCGCGTTTTCATTAGAGCCAATTTTCGAACTCAATCCAGAAACCAAAAATCCGAAAACCAACGCGATGGAAATAATTCCCAATGCGAATCCACCGAGTAATGTAATTAGGTATTTGACAAAAGTTTTCATGAACAGAAATACAAAGATAATCCATGCAGATTTTCCATTGTGTGTCATTCGTTAAATCTCTCCCAATGAAGGATGAAAATATTTGCTGCTTAAACTTAACTTTGGCCTCATAATTGTATTTATCGTAAAAATTGAATCATGAATAAATCATTGCGCAATATTTTCTCGGTGGTTTTTGCCTTATTAATCATCAACACAGCGAAATCTCAACAGCCTTTGGGCTTGGTTATCGGAGATTTTAATACGCCATATTCGGTGAACATGAATCCTGCGAATGTTGCAAGCCAATATCGCAACAGGGCTTATGTAAATTGGTGGGGTAGCAGCTTGGACGTTCAATCGAGTTTTGCCAATGCCAATGGTTGGAATCGAAAGCCAGCGCGGTTAACGATGACTCAGAATTGGACGCCCAAGTCTGAGAATGAAAATTGGAGCATGAATTACCTCAATGAAACCTACGGTCCTTCATTGTATGTCATGGCTGATCGAAAGGTGGGTTTTGGTTTGGGGATGAAAGGGGTGGCCGGTTTTAATTTTTCTGGGGTGAATCCTGACTTGGGGAACGTACTCAAAAATGGGGCCACGGGATGGGCGAATTTGAGCGGAAATACAGTATCACAAACTTCACCGTTTGCGTTCAATACCGAAAAATATCAAGAATGGTACCTTTCATTTGGCTCGTATGCGGGCGATGCGAATTATTCAAAAGGAATCAAAGCATTCAAATGGGGCGCAACCACGAAAATGCTCATCGGTATGGGTGCTGCACATTTGAGCGCGTCGGAATTAAACATCAAATCGGAAGGGAACAATAAATTCATTATCAACGATTTGTTGGCCAATTACAGTTACACCGACCAATCTTCGGCAAGCAATACCATGGTTAGGCCTTTGGGTTTGAAATTTGATTTGATGACAGGATTTGGTGCCGGTATTGATGTGGGTTTTGTATATGAATATCGCCCTGGACTTGAAAATAGTTACAGCGGAATTTCCCAATGCGATAGAGAAATGGCTAGAACTTACCGTTGGAAATTCGGTGCGAGTTTAACCGATATTGGGTTTATTTCATACGATGGATCTTCCTATTCCGTAACCGCTAAAAATATTAACTATACAGCAGCCAACGTGTTTCAAATCGATCAAATGTATGGCTCCAATGCCAATCCTGCTGTGGGTCAATTCGATCAAATGGGGAATATGGCGTCTTCGCTGGGCTCTACCCCTAAATCAACCTTTATGTCTTACACCCCAATGGCTTTGAACATGCAATGGGATTATCGCTCTGGAAAATGGCATTTGGGCGCATACTGGATTCACAATTTAAAGCCAGTTGACATGCCCGGTTTGAGAAGGGCTTCTACCTTTAGCATAGTACCTAGACGCCAAACGGAGCGATTGGAGTATGGTTTTCCGGTTTCTTTCGTTCAAAACTACAGCACACTGAATGTTGGGGCTTACTTGCGTGTGGGACCCTTGATTGTTGGGTCGAACAATTTGGCTGGTTTGGGGCAATTTTTAAACAATAGCGGTACCCAATCGCCCAGTTTTTATATCGGTATACGTTCTAAAATTGGGGAATGCTCTCGCGAAGTTTATGATGAGCTTGATATGGGTTACATTGATTCCACTGTCGTGGATTCAGCATATGTAGATGTGGATTCTACAGTTATCTATTTGGCTGATACAGTCTTCATCAAAGACACCATTATTTTGAGAGACACCATCGTTAAAACTGAGGTGAAAACAGTGATCAAGCGAGATACCGTGGTGGTAACTAAAAATGTGAATACAACCACCAAAGACCCCAGTGTGTTGCAGGCCCTCAATGATTGTCAAAAGCGTGAAGCGGATTTAAAAAAGCGACTGACCGAAATTGAAGCCAGGGAAGCGGCGACAAACAATAAAAACAAAGTGTGTGAATCAGATTTGCAGAAGTGGAGGGCGGAGGCCGAAAAATGCAAATTGGAATCTGATAGAATCAAAGCAGAAAGTGATAAAGTCAAAGCCGAATCGGATCGATTGAAAGCCGAAAACGACCGTTTGAAGGCAGTGGCTATTACACCGGTTGACAAACAGGCCAAGCGATGTGATAGTTTGTTGCTTATCGAATTGTTGAAGAATCAAAAACTGTTAGTGGAATTGGCTGATGCCAAAAAAGCCACTGTGGATTGTAATGCCAAATTGTTGGATGCATTGAACAGAGCGAAACTGTGTGAATCCGAATTGGCGAATGAAAAGAATAAGTCGAATCAGCTTGCCGTAGAATTGGCCAATGCCAAAAAACAGATTGAATCGTTGCTGTCAGATAAAAAGCGATTGGAAGATCAGTTGAAGGCCGTGACATTGGGTGAGGATTGTACACCTTACAAAAACAAAATCGCTGAGTTGGAGAAATTGTTGGCTGCGGAGCGATTGAAAACTGCACAGTTAACCGCGGATTTGGGGAACTGCAACAAATCCTTGGAGAGCTTAAAGGCACAATTGGCGGCAGAACAAACCAAGGTCAAGAATTTGGAGGTGAAAAACTCGGATTGTGATAAAGCCAAAGCGGCCTTGGTTGTTGAATTGGAAGCGGCCAAGAAGAAGGTTACAGAACTTGAGGAAAAACTCAAGTCGAGCAGCACGGGCAGCGATTGCAGCAAGACCCGTGATTCATTGAGTCAAGCGCTTTTGGACTTGGGGATTGCCAAAAATGCGTATGACGCTTTGATGGCCGAATACCAAGATTGTTTGAAGACCTCTAAATCATACAGAGATCAATTGAAGGCTTGTGAAGACAAATTGGCTGCTGGAACAACCGATGCTTCAGTAGTAGAGGCGCTCAAAGCAGAAATCGCCAAGTTGAAAAACACAATCACTGAGTTGAATGGAGAAGTGGCTGCGGGCAAAAAGAGTTTGGATGCTTGTCAAGACGCCCTAACAGAGAAGGAGACATTGATTCAATCGCTTCAAGATCAATTGAAAACAAAGACATCGGAGATATCTACATTGCAATCACAACTCAAAGCGGCCCAAACGCAATTGAATGATGTAAAAGTGAGATTGACCAAATGTGAAGAGGAAAAGGCCAATATGGGTACATCCAATGAACCTACGGGAACAGGAACCGGAACTCCAGGTGGTGGCATTTCACCCAATTCACCCGGTGGCAATTGATGCTGAACGCTATGGACTTATTGTCCTGTGAATAAACGTTCTAAACGATTGATTGTATTGATAAAAGCTGAATATCAGAAACTTCCGTAAATTCTAATATTCAGTCTTCTTCCTGTGAGGTAATCAGGTACACCGTATCTGTTGTTTTGCAGGTCTTTTACCCAACTGTAGCCAATCACATTGTTGATGGCCAATAAGTTGAATATGTCGATGCTCATCCAAGCTTTGTGCAATCCTAAGCGACTTACCCATGGGTGCTGTTCTGGTTCAAAAATCTTGCTAAATCCGATATCTACCCTGCGGTAAGGGGGTATTACATTGGGTGTTTCGGTATATCGGGCGTTGCCATCCAAATAATAGGGGATGCCTGTACCGATGTTCAAACTCAGATTTACGCGCACGCTGGGATTATTCGGCATTTGATCTTGGAACACCACACCCAAATTTACCCTGCGATCTGTAGGACGGCGCAGGTAGTTGGTAATCACTTCTTCCTGTGTTTTATCGTTCACGTAGGTGATTCTCTCTTTGGTTTGCATAATGCCCAATGTGAACCAACTTTCCAATCCATCGGTAAATTCGCCGTACAATCGTTGATCAATTCCCCAAGCATAACCCGTGGCTGAATTCTGGGCGTAATAGCGAATTCTTATATTATCGAACAAATACGGAACCAAGTCTTGATAATTTTTGTAATACGCTTCGGTGGTGTATTTGAATTTTTTCGTTCCCGCGTAAATGTATCTTTCAAATCCAGCCACCAAGTGGTAACTCTTTTGTGAGCGAAGTGACCGATTGATTTGGCCGTCGAAACCCCTTAACTCTCTGAAAAATCCGGGCTGGTGATAGGCTCCAGCGGCAAATTTGAACAATACATCCGGGCGTTTTGTGGAATCAACGCGCTGGCGTTCATTGAAATTTTTGTTGGGCTCCCAGCTGAGACTCATTCGAGGCATGGCGATCCACTCCTGATTCAAACCCCAATATTGGCCTCGAATACCTGCATTTAGCCAAATCTGTTCGCGTTTACTGATTCTCCATTGGCCCGCCAAATGCGCTTTGGCCCTGATGGATTCGATTCGATTTTTCGCTTTGATGAAATTGTCGAACAAAATGGTATCACCCATTGCACCCCATGGGGCGATGTTGTAGTCGTTGCTATCGTTGTAGTACCATTCGGCTATTTTGTCGTTCACGGTTTCATGGTTCACACGAACGCTGTAATGCCATGAAAATGGATCCGTATTTCGTCCTACATTGCCGGTGTGCGCAAATTGCGTTACACCCGAAACCATGCGATTTCTTCCGTGATCCAAATAATATCCATAACCCAGTGTTTTGAGCGGTTTTCCGTAGGTTTTTGAGCCAAGGTCTCTATCGAGCTGACTGAGTGAATAAGCGCCTTCTACATCAAATTCTTCCTCCTCGGCAATGGCGGTATGGTTAACCATCCATTTGAATTCGTTGCGAACATTGGCCTTGTGTCTCAAGGTAAAGCTACCCATGCCATATAAATAGTTCAATGCCTCTTGGCCAGCCATGCCCACATTGAGTTGAAATGCATTTTGAACCGTTCCGAAGGTACTCGTGCGACTTGTGGGGTTGAGTTGGTATTCGTTGCTGGCTAGGTTTCCCAAAAATTCGATCCACGTTTTGCGACCCAATCTATAAGTGACCAAACTTTGTACATCAGAGAATCTCATGGAATAGTTTCCATTCACATCCAAAGATTTGGTGATCAATCCGTTGTTGAAATTGCGAATTCCCACAAAGCCAGAAAATCTTTTGTGTTTTCCGCTGAGCATGGCGCTGTTGAGCATGGTTCCTAGTGTGATACTGCCCTTGAAACTGTCTGGTCTGATGTAATCTACATCCAATACAGAACTCATTTTATCGCCATATTGCGCTCCAAAACCACCGGCGCTGAATTTGACGGTGTTTACCAAGTCTGTATTGATAAAACTCAAACCTTCTTGCTGACCGCTGCTGATCAGTTGTGGTCGAAGAATTTCAACGTCATTCACATAAATCAAGTTCTCGTCATAATTGCCACCGCGAACGGTGTATTGGCTCGACATTTCATTACCGGAAGACGCTCCGATGAATGTTTTTACCAAAGCTTCTAATCCGCCGCCAATAGAAGGGTTGAGTTGCAGTTTTTGAGGTTTGATTTCCTCCAGAAATGGCCCGCCTTTGTTGATGCGAATTCTCACTTCACCGATTAAATCCAATCCTTGTCCAATAGCAATCAAAGTGGCTCCGTCCGTGGGTTCTTGCCATTGAAATCCAAAGACTTTTTCGCCTTTGAGATAGCCAAAAATCAAATCACCAGGATACAAGGGCTCGGTGGCGGTGAAAAAGCCCAAGGAATCGGTGACTCCAATTTGTGAATCGTCTGAAAATCGAATCTTTACGTCCGCTACACCTTTGGTTTTTCCTATCTCAGGCGCGCGGCGATTTTCAACAACACGACCTCTTTGAATTTTATTCTGGGCGCTCAACAAAGAGCAAATCCAAAATGAAAATACAATCAGTCCAAAGTGCTTCACGGAAGTGTTAACGCAAAAAGACTTGCGTTATTTGATTAATTGTTTGAGTTCTGCGATGGTTTGGGTGGGGTTGGGGCTTGCGAAAACGGTATTTCCCGCTACCAAAACATCAGCGCCCGCATCTGTCAACAATTTGGCATTGCTCAAGGAAACGCCACCATCAATTTCAATCAAAGTATTGGTTCCAGCTGCTTGAATCATGGCTTTGAGCGATTTGATTTTATTGTATGTGTTTTCAATGAACGATTGACCACCAAAACCGGGATTCACACTCATTAGGCAAACCACATCGCACAAATCCAACACTTCCTTGATGGTTTCAACGGGTGTATGTGGGTTGATTGCCACGCCCGCTTTCATGCCGTGATTTCTGATATTGGTTAAAGTACGATGTAAATGCGTGCAGGCCTCAACATGTACAGTGAGTACATGAGCTCCTGCATCGGCAAATGCTTTTGTGTATCGATCGGGGTCTACGATCATCAAATGCACATCCAAAGTTTTTTGGGCTTTGGCTTGCAGTGGCTTCATTACGGGAAATCCGAACGAAATGTTGGGTACAAAAACGCCATCCATCACATCTACGTGAAACCAATCGGCCTCACTTTGATTGATCATGTCAATTTCTTCGTAAAGTTTGCCAAAATCGGCAGAGAGGATGGAGGGTGCTATCATTCCAGACATAGGGCAAAGTTAAGTTTATTATGCTTTTAAAGCCAAGTACAAATCAACGCATTCTTTGGCTTCCTTTACATCGTGCACCCTTAAAATGGTGGCTCCACGATCCAAGGCTGCCATGTGCAGGGCGGTGGTTCCATTCAACGCGGTTTCAGGGGTGCCATTGAGTGTTTTCCATATCATTCCCTTGCGCGAAATACCCACCATCAATGGTTTATTGAACTGCCTGAATTTTTGCAACTGATTGAGCAACTCAAAGTTGTGTTCGGTGGTTTTTCCGAAGCCAAACCCGGGATCAATCACCCAATTGGCGAAATCTTTTTTCTTGTATTCAGCTTTCTTTTCGTTGAAATAACCCAAAATCTCACCCATCAGATCGTCGTAGTGTGGATCGTCTTGCATGGTACTTGGATTGCCTTTTTTGTGCATCGCAACATAAGCAATCTCATTGTCGATCACCGTTTTGAACATTTTTGGATCATCATCACCCGCTGCGATGTCGTTGATCATGTCAATGCCCAATCCAATACAAGCCAAAGCCACTGAACTATAATAGGTGTCTACACTGAGCCATGCTTCGGGAAATGCTTGTCGCACCGCACGAACCACCGGAGATACGCGGTCCAGTTCTTCAGCAAATGATACGCGCTCACTGCCTGGGCGTGTACTCTGTCCGCCAATGTCAACAATCGCAGCACCCGACTCAAACATCGCACCGGCTGCATCAACAGCTTGTTGCACCGATTGAACGCGACTTTTGTTGTAAAAAGAATCCGGTGTAGCGTTGAGAATGCCCATTACCACCGGTTGGGTAAGGAGGAGTTTTTTCTCTTTAGAAAGTAGGAACATCCGATTATTTGATGACTTCTTTAGGATTGCCGACCATCAGCTCTGGGCGAACCCATTCGTTGAATTGCGCTTCAGTCAACAATTCCAAAGCCAATGCAGCTTCCTTCAAAGTGGTATTTTCTTTGTGGGCCTTCTTGGCGATTTTGGCTGCGTTTTCATAGCCGATGTGGGTATTCAATGCGGTAACCAACATCAAACTTTGGTCTACCAAGCGTTGGATATTGTCTAAATTGGGTTCAATGCCAACCGCACAGTTATCATTGAAGCTCAAACACGCCTGACCCAACAATCTCGCACTTTGCAACATGTTGGATGCAATCACAGGTTTGAATACGTTTAACTCAAAATGACCTTGTGAAGCCGCAAACGAAATGGCTACATCGTTGCCCAAGATTTGTGCACAAACCATGGTGAGTGCCTCTGGTTGGGTTGGATTAACTTTACCCGGCATGATAGAACTTCCGGGCTCGTTTTCTGGTATGATGATTTCACCGATACCACTGCGAGGACCTGAACTCAACATGCGAATGTCGTTGGCGATTTTAAAGCAGCTCATCGCTGTGCGCTTGATTGCGCCGTGCAATTCTACCATGGCGTCGTGGGCTGCCAAAGCTTCAAATTTATTTGGTGCTGTAACGAATGGCAATGCGGTTTCTTCTGCGATGTATTTGGCTACCAATTCTGAATAACCAGCGGGTGTGTTTAGGCCTGTTCCTACCGCGGTTCCACCCAATGCCAATTCAGCGGCAACGGGCAAAGCACGGTTGATGGCGTTCACACCATTTTCTAATTGTTGTACATAAGCACTGAATTCTTGTCCCAAAGTCAAGGGTGTAGCATCCATGAAGTGGGTGCGACCAATCTTCACGATATTTTCAAACTCTCTTGCTTTGTGCTTGAGGGTGGTTTTCATCGCTTGGATACCAGGCAATGTATAATCGATCACCTGCTTGAACACCGCGATGCTCATGGCGGTAGGGAATGTATCGTTTGAGCTCTGACTCTTGTTTACGTCGTCATTGGGGTGCAGTACTTTTTTGTCATCATCCAATTTGCCGCCGCTCAATACGTGGGCTCTGTTGGCAATCACTTCATTGACGTTCATGTTGCTCTGAGTACCAGAGCCCGTTTGCCAAATCACCAAGGGGAATTCAGCATCCAATTTACCGGCGATGATTTCATCACAAACGGTGCAGATGAGTTCGCATTTTTCGGCCGACAAAACACCCAAATCACGGTTAGCGCGGGCTGCACTTTTTTTCAAAACGCCAAAAGCGCGGATGATTTCTACAGGCATGCTGCCTTCCGGTCCGATCTTAAAGTTGTTTCTACTGCGTTCTGTTTGGGCTCCCCACAAGGCATTGGCAGGGACTTTCACTTCGCCCATGGTGTCGTGTTCGATGCGATACTGTGTCATAATGTACTGCAAAGATAATCCTAACAGGGCACAATTGACCTAAGGCATCAAGGAAATACCCCCTTGATTTATACCAAATTCATTGACTAAAAGGATTGATGAACCTGTTGTTGTTCTGCAAAATGGGTTTTGTTTGGTTTTGTATTTTGGACACTCTCAAACCTTCGTTCAAAAAGGGAATCAATCGTTCACAAACTTCTTTCAGAGTAAATGTATCTTTGCAGCCATATGTCTGAGAAGAAATTGCTTGACGCTTTGAGTTATCACGCCGACGGTCGTCCCGGTAAAATAGAAGTAATATCCACCAAGCCCACCCAAACCCAATTTGATTTGGCATTGGCTTATTCTCCGGGTGTGGCAGACCCTTGCTTGGCGATTGCTGCAAACGTAGATGATGTATACAAGTACACCGCCAAAGGCAATTTGGTGGCCGTAATTTCGAATGGTACAGCGGTTTTGGGATTGGGCGATATCGGCCCGGAAGCATCTAAGCCAGTGATGGAAGGGAAAGGGGTGCTTTTCAAAATTTTTGCCGACATTGATGTTTTTGATATCGAATTGAATTGTAGAGACGTTGATCACTTTGTGGAAACCGTGAAGGCAATGGAGCCCACGTTTGGAGGAATCAACTTGGAGGATATTAAAGCCCCGGAGAGTTTTGAGATAGAGGAGCGCTTGAAAGAAGCCCTAAAAATCCCAATCATGCACGACGATCAACATGGTACGGCCATCATTTCTGCCGCTGGTTTGATCAACGCATTGAGATTGGTGAAAAAAGAGTTGAGTCAGGTGCGAATTGTGGTGAATGGTGCCGGAGCATCCGCCATCGCTTGTACGAAATTGTTTGTGTCTTTGGGCGCTAATAAAAGCAATATTGTGATGCTTGATTCGAAAGGTGTTTTGCGTGCCGATCGAACCGATTTGGATAAGTATAAAGCTCAATTTGTAACAGAAAGAGACTTGAACACTTTAGAGGATGCATTGATGGGTGCTGAAGTTTTTGTGGGATTGAGTAAGGGAAATATTCTCACCCCAGAAATGATCTTGTCGATGGCGGATAAGCCCATTGTTTTCGCGATGGCCAATCCAACGCCGGAGATCGATTACAATTTGGCCGTGGCCACTCGTCCTGATTTGATCATGGCCACAGGGCGATCAGATTATCCCAATCAGGTGAACAACGTACTCGGGTTCCCATTCATATTCAGAGGCGCTTTGGATGTGAGATCAACTGCCATCAACGAAGAGATGAAAATAGCCGCAGTGCATGCCATTGCCAACTTGGCGATGGAGCCTGTGCCAGAGAGCGTAATGATGGCTTATAACGAAAAGAATTTGAGCTTCGGTCCAACATACATCATTCCAAAGCCCATGGACCCACGTTTGTTGACTACCGTGGCACCCGCGGTGGCTAAGGCCGCCATGGAAAGTGGGGTTGCTAGGATGCCCATCACAGATTGGGAGGGGTACAATGCGCAATTGAGAAAACGTTTGGGAATCGATAACGATTTTGTAAACCGCTTGATGACAAAAGCCAAAACATCGCCCAAAAGGGTTGTGTTTGCAGAAGCGGATCACATTCGCATTCTAAGGGCAGCGGAAATCGCCAAGAGAGATGGCATTTGTGAGCCAATTTTGTTGGGGAATCCCGATGCCATTCAGAAAATGATGGATGACAATCACATCGAAATTCCTGGTGTGAAAATGATTGATCCCCGCAAACAAGAGGAGCAATTGAAAGAATATGGCGCAAAATTGTTCGCAAAGAGAGGTAGGAAAGGACTTACCTGCTTCGAAGCGGAATATCAAATGCGCAATCGCAACTATTTTGGTTCGATGATGGTAGAAAATGGAGAAGCGGATGCATTTATTAGTGGTTTAACGAGAAATTATCCCATTGCATTGAGGCCCGCTTTGGATGTGATTGGTATGGTGCCAGAAACCCATCGGGTATCGGGTATGCACATCATGATGACCAAGTCCGGACCTGTGTTTTTTGCAGATACAACGGTGAACATCGACATGGATGAGGACATGGTATATGAAATGGTAAATTTGGTGAATCAACGGGTGAAATCCTTCCAAATTGAACCAAGAATTGCCTTGATTTCATATTCGAATTTTGGTAGTTCAAATGGTGAATATCCCAGCATCATGCAAAAGGTGGTGAAGCGTTTGCACAACGATTACCCAAGTATGCTGGTAGAAGGAGAAATGCAGCCGGTGTATGCCATCGATGGAGATTTGAGACAGAAAAGATATCCATTCAATAAATTGGGTGATTCCTCTGCCAACGTATTTATTTTCAGTGGATTGAGTTCTGGGAATGCTGTGTACCAAATCATGAGAAGTATGGGCAATATGGATGCCATTGGTCCTGTTTTATTGGGCTTCAAAAAATCAGTACACATTTTGCATCACAGTTCTTCGGTGAGAGAAATCGTGAATATGATTGCTTTGGCCGTGGGTGAAGCACAGGAAAAATAAGTATAATACTGTTCACGGTGTCTCATTCAGCTGTGCTTGTTCAAATTGTGCCTTGGGGATCTCAACGATACATTCAATCGTTGGGGTTGAGGTTTGAGGTGTTGCGCAGGCCATTGGGTTTGGTGTTTGACCCCGCTACTTTTTTAGATGAGGTGAATGATATACACCTGATTGCTCATTACAAGGATTGGGTTTTGGGATGTATGATGCTCAGTAGGGTTGAGGAAGGCGTTAAAATGCGTCAAGTAGCAGTTGGTCATAGCGAACAAAGGCTAGGGGTGGGCAGTGAAATGATTCGATTTGCGGAGCAATATGCCAAAGAAATGGGTTTCAAAGCCATTGTATTGCATGCCCGAGATTCCGCTGTTCCGTTTTATTTGAAACACAACTATGAATTGGTGGGCGATGGGTTTTTAGAGGTTGGCATACCTCATCACGCCATGCGAAAGTCATTCGTAGATTGAAATCGACATTTCCCCGAACATTGGGTTCAAGCCACTCCTTTGAACTATCTTTGTAAAACTTCATATGGATACTCTCATTACAGCCTTACAATTCATTCTAGCCCTTTCTATTCTTATCACTTTGCACGAGTTCGGTCATTATTGGGCGGCAAGGGCATTTGGCATTCGGATTGAGAAGTTCTTCTTGTTTTTTGATGCTTGGAATTTCAAATTGTTCAGTTTCAAAAAAGGTGATACCGAATACGGGATGGGATGGCTTCCTCTGGGCGGTTATGTGAAGATTTCTGGTATGGTAGATGAAAGTCTGGATACCGAACAAATGAAGTCTGAACCCCAACCTTGGGAGTTTCGCAGTAAGCCAGCATGGCAACGTTTGATTGTGATGATCGGTGGTGTTACCGTGAATTTGATTTTGGGAATCATCATCATGGTGGCCTTAACATACTCGCAGGGTGAAAAATATATTCCCCAACAAACTGTAAATGAGCAAGGTGGTATTTATGCCGGACCCATTGCCCGATCAGTGGGCTTTCAAACAGGTGACCAAATTTTGGCCTTGAACGGCGTGACAGTTGATAATTTGGATGCGCAATTTGGCGATCCCACCTTTCTTACCACAGATAGAAAGGAAATTCAAATTCGCAGAACGCGTAAAACAGTTGCAGTGAACGATTCGCTTGCTACAGCGATGAACTTCACGTCATATGATACCACCATTGTGATGCCTGATAATTTTGAGGAATTGTTGGGTGCGAAATCAGATTTGCCCTTCTTCGCATCCCGTGTGATGTTCAAAATCGGCAAAGTGATGGGTGGAAGCAATGCGGAAAAAGCGGGTTTGGATGTGGGTGATGTGATTGCCTCAGTGAACGGCGAAAATGTGCTTTCTTTCTATGAATTCAAAGAATTGCTCGTAAAGAATGCGGGTGACAAGGTGGTTCTTGAAGTCATCGATTCAACCCAAAAAGTAACCAAACTCAAAGCGGATATTGGCGAAGATGCTACCCTGGGTTTCCAACCCCAATTTTTTGGATTCGAGAACAAAGAAAAGGTGGTTAAATATGGCCTGGGAAAATCTATCAATTTGGGGGTGAGTCGCTCCTTCGGGTTGATCGGCGCCAATGCAAAAGCCCTAGGCAATGTAGCTACGGGTAAAACAGATCCTTCAAAATCTCTCGCGGGTCCAGTAGGAATCGCTCAGATGTTTGGAAGTACCTGGGATTGGTTGAATTTTTGGACTTTGACAGCGATGTTGAGTTTGGTGTTGGCCTTGATGAATATTCTGCCCATTCCTGCCTTGGATGGCGGCCATGTAATGTTCTTATTGTATGAAATCATCGCCCGTAGACCAGTGTCGGATAAAGTATTGTATGTTGGTCAAGTGATAGGCATGGTTATCCTATTGTCATTGGTGGCCTTCACTTTTTGGGTAGATATTGCCCGCGCTTTAGGACTTTAAGATGGAAAATCCGTTTGCTTTTTTTGGCATCGAACCTTCTTTAATCATCGATGAAAAAGCTTTAAGAAGAAAGTATCTCGATATACAGCGAGGATCTCACCCTGATTTGCAATCGCATGTTGTTGAGCCTTCTGCGGATGACTCTGAAAAGGCCAATGAATTTTACAAATCTCTCATGAATAGGGAGTTGAGGGTGAAGTCTTATTTGATGCTGAAATCGAACTCAGACATCAAAGACAATCAGCTACCCACTTCGTATTTGATGGACATGATGGATTTGAGCGATGAAATTGAATCAATGGATCGCAGCGATGAAGTTCAAACCAAGAATGTTGAAGCAATGTTGTTGGAAAAGGAAACTGCATTGGAAGCAGAATTTGCTGCGATTGCCACGAACACAGTTCCGGATATTGAATTATTGGTTTTGTGGTATCAAAAACAGAAATATTTATTGAGATTGCGCAAAAATTTCGAAGGAATTGAGGAGTTTTAATTCGCGGAATGTAATTTTACCCTGTAGATTTAAATGTAAATCAACGCTTTGATGCCCATTGAATGACAACCAGAACCACACTCAAAACACACGCCGAAATTCGATTGATTTTTCAACGAATGGCTTGTGAAATCGCGGAAGCTTTTGCAGATGAAACAGAATTGTATCTCGTGGCAATCAACCAACGAGGTATGGCAATCGCATTGGAAATCAATCATGAATTGGATAGAATATTGCCCAACTGCAACGTATCGCTCGGGAATGTACAAATCTCAGATGATTATCGTTGGGAAGGGGTGGTGCCGAACATGGTTGCACTCACAACACCTGTAATCATTATTGATGATGTAATTCACTCTGGCGGTACTGCAATGCAATTACTCGTGGATTTGTATGAACGTGGTTTTGATACAATCAGAACTGCTTTTTTGGCACAAAGAGAGCACCGGAATTACCCCATCTACGCAAATTTCGTGGGGGTGTCCATAGCAACAACATTGCAAGAACATGTGTGGTTCAACAATGAAAATCCTGGTGATTTACAATTGTATTTAATTTAACCATGGTTGTTGGGCCACGGATTGCCCAATTATGCCGTCTAATAAAAACTTCTTTACCCGAGTTTTGTTACATTTGAATCAATGATGTTTCGCTTTTTCCATCTTTTTCTGCTGTGCGCTTTAGTCAACGTGCTGAATGCCACACACATCGTTGGAGGCGAAGTAACTTATAAATATTTGGGAAGCAATCAATACAAGATTCGATTAGACCTCTACATCGACTGTCAGAACGGAAACCCACAAGCCATTTCATCCGATGCCACCGCATACATTGGGGTATTCAACGGCCAAACAAGAAACATGTTGGGTGGCTACCCAAAACAGATTAGCAGACAAGGTCCCAAGCGCGTTGTGAAAACCAATTACAATTGCATTGTTCAAGCGCCAAATGCCTGTGTGGATCAGTATTGGTATGAAGCCACATTTACACTCCCTCCAATTACTGGTGGATATTATGTGTCATTTCAACGTTGCTGTAGAAATGGTTCTATAGACAATTTGATTGATCCAGGCGGAACCGGAGCCAACTATTGGACCTTGATACCTGATGCAAGAACTTTATCGAATAAAAAAGAAAATAATTCAGCGGTATTCAAAGAATTGCCACCCAATTTCCTTTGTACCAATACGCCTTTGAAATTTGATCACAGCGCAGTTGACGCAGATGGCGATAGTCTTGTCTACGAATTGTTTAAGCCATTTACCGGTGGTACATCGAATATGCCTCGCCCCGATCAAGGAGCCAATGGCGATCTTCAACAGCCACCATTTTCACAAATTTCATGGGGACCATCTTACCGCGATACCTTTCAGATTGATGGCAATCCGCCCCTGCAAATTGATAGAAATACGGGTTTCATGACGCTGACCCCAACCAGAACGGGTCAGTTTGTAATTGGGATCTTGGTAAAGGAGTATCGAAATGGGCAATTGGTTGGCATTACACGAAGAGACTATCAATTCAATGTGCAGAGTTGTGTGATTGATGTGGTGGCCTCTTATTTTGTGCCTACTTTTATCTGTGGTTATAAATATCGTTTCCAAAATAAGAGTTCCAGTGCGCAGCGATATCATTGGGATTTTGGTGTAGACACCTCAACCAGAGATACATCTAATTTGGGAAGTCCTACATTCACGTTTCCACACGCAGGCAAATTCAAAGTGAGGCTATACGCATACAAAAACAAATGCGTAGACAGTTTCGTTGCCTATGTGAATGTTGTGGAGCCGCTCAAACCTCAATTGCCCTCAGATACTATTATCTGCCCGGGTGGAAGAGTGAAATTGAAGTCGAACATCGTAGCGGAAGCCTACAAATGGAGCACAGGTGCAATAACTGATACCACAAGTACGGCCAAAGAGGGGTGGGTGTGGTTGGATGTTTATTCCAAAGTGTGTTCTTGGAGAGATTCAATGAGAATTACGATCGATAGAAGCATAGTTTCTGCGTGGGGCGATACGGTTTATTGTAGCGACGATAAATTCAATCGAACAGTGGGCGCCGCCAACGGGATGGCGAAATATACTTGGAGCACTGGTGAAACCACACAAACCATCGTAGTAAATAAACCTGGGAAAGTTTACGTTGTGGGAGAAACCCCCAATTTTTGTAAATCAAAAGATTCTGTGACTGTTAGCCAATACACACCCGTTCAGGCTGCAGTGAATGATACAGTAGTTTGTCCGGGAGTATCGTTCCCCTTTGATTCAAAGGTGAATATTGGCGGGTCTACTTCAGTTTTATGGAGCAACGGAGCTACAACCAAAGTGGCAAATATTTCAAATCCTGGTACATATTGGTTAAAGATCACCGTGGGTTTGTGTTCGGATAGGGATACTTTTACATTAAAGAATTTCCCTTACGAATTGGATTTGGGTAGAGATTTGCGGTATTGCAATCAGATAGATACCACACTTACTATTACACTTCCGGGTGTTTCGAGAATTGTATGGAACAAAGAAGTGATAGGAAGAGATTACGACCTCAAACAGCCAGGAAAAGTAGTGGTAGAGTTGTTCAATTCCAACAATTGCCCCGAGAAAGATTCAATCAATGTGTTGCTTTTTCCAAATCCAACGCTCAACTTGGGTTCAGATACGGCGCTTTGTTTATCTGAAAATCCTGTTTTGGATGCAGGTCCTGGAATGATATCTTATAATTGGAGTACTGGAGCAAAAACCCAAACCATATTGGCGTATGACAGTGGCGTTTATTGGGTTCGTGTGAAAGATGTTGAAGGCTGCGTTTCGGTGGATTCCATCAATATGAAGAAGCGCAAAGATTTGTTTCCATCAAATATCTTTATGCCAAATGCCTTTACCCCCAATGGAGATGGAAGGAATGATCAATATCCTTTGAACCAATACCAGGTAAAAGGAGCGTTGTACAACATCAAGATTTTCAATCGCTGGGGCGAAAAAATGATGGAATTGAATAGTCCAGACATCAACTGGGATGGAAATATCAACGGGAAACCAGCGCCAGAAGGGGTTTATATTTTCATGGCCTATTGGATTGGTTGCGATAACGAAAAGCGTTCGCTTCAAGGGAATTTTACCCTACTTAGATAATTCCCTCGTTTCAAATTGGTTGGTCCCCGAGATAATGATGTAATTTTACAATCACATCGTATTTTATGCTGAAACAGTTAATCAAAAACGCCAAAATCGTGTCTGACCTTCAAATCATCGAAGGGGATTTGTTGATTTCAAATGGGATCATTGAAAAAATAGCGCCCCAAATTTCTGCGGATGCTACAATGCAAGTGATCGATGCCAATGGGGCCTATCTCATTCCGGGTGTCATCGACGATCAAGTGCATTTCAGGGAACCAGGTCTAACCCACAAAGCCAATATTTACACAGAGAGTAGGGCTGCTTTGGCTGGGGGTACTACGTCGTTCATGGAAATGCCCAACGTGAATCCACAAACGGTGACCAACGAATTGCTTGAACTGAAATACGAATTGGGTGCGGCCTCATCGGCAGTGAATTACTCGTTTTATCTAGGTGGTACGAACGACAACCTTGAAGAGGTGAAAAAAGTAAACCCAAGAAATGTGTGCGGTGTGAAAATTTTCATGGGAAGCAGTACGGGCAATATGTTGGTAGATCAGGAAGAAGCACTCAATGGATTGTTCGCCAATTCTCCCATCCTCATTGCCACACATTGTGAATCTGAAAGCCGAGTGAAGTCGCGTTATGCCGATGCCCTTGCACAGTATGGTGATGACATTCCAGCCAATCAACATCCCATCATTCGCGATGCAGAAGCGTGTTATTTGTCGTCCTCATTTGCCATGGAACTTGCAAAAAAGCACAACAGCCGATTGCATATTTTACACATCACATCGGAGAAGGAAACGCATTTGTTTCGGAATGATATACCATTGAAGGATAAGCGGATTACAGCCGAAGTGTGTGTGCATCATTTGCACTATTCAGACGCTGATTATAGCACTTTGGGTCATTTGATCAAATGCAATCCGGCCATCAAAACCCAAAATGATAGGGAAGCTTTGTGGTCAGCCTTGTTGGATGATCGGTTCGATGTAATTGCCACTGATCACGCGCCGCATACCTGGGAGGAAAAGCAAAATCTTTATCCCAATGCACCATCGGGCTTGCCTCTCGTTCAGCATGCGCTGTCGTTAATGATGGATTATGTAGCCAAAGGGAAAATCACCATCGAGAAAATGGTTGAGAAAATGTGTCACAATCCCGCCATTTTGTATCAAATTGAGAATCGTGGTTATGTTCGTGAAGGGTATGCCGCCGATTTGGTATTGCTCAAACAAAATCCAAACGTGAACATCCAAACGCAAGAATTCACCGTGAATAAGTGGAATTTGTTGTATAAATGTGCGTGGTCACCCATGGAAGGGCATACATTTTCATATGCACCGAGCAAAGTGTGGGTGAATGGTACCTTGAGTTATAGCGATGGATTGATTGGTGAATTGAATCCGCAACGACTCCTGTTCAACAGGTGATTTACATCATCCGAGAACGCTTTACGAAAAAAGCCGTAAGCACTTGTTCGATGGGGTTTGATACATCCGCCGAAAAGTGGTCAATGCCCAATTGAATGCAATGGTTTTGAATGGTTTTTTGTCGTTCGATTTCTCGCTCGATGTAATGAGTTTTGATTTCTGTGGGTTGTAATTTGATGCTTTCGTTGGTTTCCAAATCAATGAATTTCACTGGGCGATTTCCAAGATCCATGTTGAATTCATGCTGATTGTGTTGAATTTGTAACAATAGGATTTCACATTTTTGAAATCGCAACATAGCCATGTATTTCCAAAAAGAAGCCTCCGCGTTTGCCTCGTGTGGTCCCCACAACAAATCACTCATAATCACCACCAAATGCCTTCGCCCAACTTGTAAAACGGCGTTTTCAAAAGTTAGCGTGGCAATTTCCTTATTGGACTCCGTGTTTTGCCAATATTGAGATAATTTCCCAATCTGCTGTTGCAAATGTGATCGAGTACTTTTGATGGCGCTTCGATATCCAAATCCATTTTCATCAAAAATCCCCAATGAAAAACTGTCTTTTTGTTGCTGTAGTAATCCACCCATTACGCCAGCCGCCAAAACACCCATTTTCAACTTTAAATATTGCTGTTTGGGATACCACATACTGCCCGAAGTATCTAGCCACAAATGCGCTTTTAGATTTGTCTCTTCGTCGAACTGTTTGATGTATTTCTTGTCGGTTCGAGCCAATAATTTCCAATCGATGTTTTTTACGCTTTCCCCAGGGTTGTATGGGCGATGTTCTGCAAATTCAACTGAAAATCCCCTGAAAGGACTCTTGTGCAATCCCGCAATGAAACCTTCCTTGGCTTTATTGGCCAAAATTTCAAAGTTGGAGAAAGATTGAATTTCTTCTAATAACACAAGTTGAAATTTAAAATCCTTTTTGGAATGATTCTGTATTATTCAGTTGATAGATTTCATAAAAAAGGCCGGCGAGCCGGCCTTTTTCGAAAGTCATTTTATTTAGAGTTGTGCATCAATTTTAGATGCAATGTTTTGCTTTGGTACTGCACCTACGATTTTATCAACCAATTGCCCATTTTTGAAAATCAAAAGGGTAGGGATGCTGCGCACACCGTAGTTCATGGAAATGTCTGGATTCTCATCTACGTTCAATTTTCCAATGACTGCTTTGCCTGCATATTCATTTGAAAGCTCATCGACCATTGGACCGATCATGCGGCAAGGACCACACCACTCTGCCCAAAAATCTACCAATACGGGTTTGTCTGATTGCAATACAACTTCGTTGAAGTTGCTGCTTGTGAATTTTTCTGCCATTTTGCTGATTTTTATAATTACGAATTTATGAAATTTATACGGGTTAAAGGATAATTTCTTTATTTCTCGCAACTCCAATGCCAAACAAAGCGTAGTCGTAATAAACCGGATCATGAGGCCTAAATGCACGCAATCTGTCGGTGAGTTCCACACATGACTGCCAATCTGACTTATCGCGATTCAACAATCCCAATTCCATGGAGATGCGTTGGACATGGACATCGAGCGGACATAAAAGTTCGGATGGTGAAACTTTAGACCAGATGCCAAAATCAACGGGCGATTTCTTGCGAACCATCCATCTGAAATACATATTTAAACGTTTGCACGCGCTGCCTTTGAGGGGTGACGCTAGGTGTTTGTCTGTTCTGGTTTGATGAGGGAACGCCTTCCAAGAAGTTTGAAAAGCCATGAGGGCCTCAAAAATGTGAGTTCCTATGGGCGCCTCAACTACATCCTGGGTGAAAAACAAATCCTCCAAACTCGGCGCCGTTTGATAATGCTGTTTGAAGAATGAAATCATAGAAACCACATCATCGCCATTCAAAGTACGGTGCACAAATGACTGAAATCGCTTTAAATCTTTGGGCTCGTGCTGAGTAATAAAATCAAATGGGGCATCATCCATCAAATGCATCAACTTTTGGGCGCTTTTGATGATCGTTTTACGCTGCCCCCATGCCATTATCGCAGCAAAAAAGCCAGCAATTTCTATGTCTTGCAGTCGAGAATATCGATGAGGTATCTGCACTGGGTCGAATTCAACAAAAGCGTTTTCTTCTACTTCTTTTGCCCAATAATCCAATAAATCCTTGATTTCGAGGTCTGTCATTGCGATTAAATCACTGTTTGGCTTGGTTGGACAATCAGGTTAGAAGACAAAGAAAGCACTTCTACGAATCGCCAACTTTGCGATTACACTTTCGCCAATGCGCCTTCTAGGTCAGCGATCAAATCGTCTACATGCTCAATACCAACACTCAAACGAATCAAGCTGTCTTTCAGTCCGTTGGCTTCTCGCTCTGCTTTGGGGATACTTGCATGGGTCATGGTAGCTGGATGCCCAACCAAACTCTCAACACCGCCCAAACTCTCTGCCAAGGCAAACAATTCCGTTGATTTCAAGAAAGTGAGTGCCTTGTCAATGGCATCGTCTTTCAGGGTAAATGAAATCATCCCGCCAAAATCCTTCATTTGCTTTTTTGCAACGGCATGATTGGGATGTGTTTCAAATCCAGGCCAATATACTTCGCCCACTTTCGGATGGTTTTTCAGCCAATGGGCCACGGTTGCCCCGTTTTCACAATGGCGTTGCATGCGTATATGTAATGTTTTAATGCCTCTTAAGGTCAAGAAACAATCCATCGGACCGGGTGTGGCACCACAAGAATTCTGGATAAATGCCAATCGGTCTTTTAATTCATCGCTGGAAGTGCACAAAACGCCCATAACCACATCGCTGTGACCGTTGATATACTTGGTGGCTGAGTGCATCACGATATCGGCGCCCATCTTTGCCGGGTTTTGTAAATAGGGGGAAGCGAAGGTATTGTCGACCACCACGATGCTGCCAAATTCATGACCGATTTGAATCATGAGCTCAATATCAATGATGCGCAACAAAGGATTGGTAGGTGTTTCAACCCAAACCATTTTGGTATTTTTGTTCATCACTGCGCGTACTGCGGCTTCATCGCTCATATCCACAAAGTGAAACTTGATGCCATACTGAGCAAAAATCTTCGTAAACAAGCGATAGGTGCCACCATATAGGTCGTTGGTACTCACCACTTCATCGCCAGGAGAAAGCAACTTCGCACATGCATCCACCGCGCCCATTCCTGTGCTGAAACAAAGCCCATGTTTGGTGCCTTCCAAAGCCGCGAGATTTTTTTGTAATACATCGCGTGTTGGATTTTGGGTACGTGCGTATTCATATCCTTTGTGATCGCCAGGCGCAGCTTGTACGTATGTGCTTGTCTGAAAAATGGGGGTCATGATTGCACCTGTTGTTGGATCTGGTTCGATGCCAGCGTGCAAAACCAATGTTTCTATATGATTTGATTTCATGGGTGTTTTTGGTTGGGTTTATTCGATTTTATTGGGCCTGTTGTTGTTTGTCTAGTGAACGAACAGCCAAGGATTGCGAAATTACGGATTCTGTTCGATGTCTTTCAACACTTCTTCCACGATGCGTGGGAAATGCTCACCCTCGAGTTGATGGATTTTATCAGCTACGTTTTGGGCGCTATCTGAAGGCTGAACCTGGCATTTTGCTTGGAAAATGATGGCACCTTCATCATAATGTTCATTCACCCAATGTATGGTAATACCCGATTCAAATTCCTTTGCCTCAACAACCGCTTCATGTACTTTCATTCCATACATGCCTTTTCCACCGAATTTGGGCAATAGGGCTGGATG